>Ga0065711_1008924_pt1 | contig 18308 bp, 13 predicted proteins | sample Hoacrofraction12_FD_59098 | JGI IMG/M metagenome (GOLD analysis project Ga0065711, IMG submission 59098) | Hoatzin crop microbial communities from Cojedes, Venezuela - Epithelial fraction 12 v2 (version 2) | ecosystem: Host-associated > Birds > Digestive system > Esophagus > Crop | place... | reverse complement strand
TTCTTGGCAACCAGGGCACACTGCTGGCTCATGGTCAACCTGTCATCCACCAGGACACCCAGGTCCCTCTCCACAGAGCTGCTCTCCAGCAGGTCCGCCCCAAGCCTGTACTGGTGCATGGTATTGTTCTTCCCTAGGTGCAGGACCAGGCACTTGCCCTTGTTGAGCTTCATCAGGTTCCTCTCTGCCCAACTCTCCAGCCTGTCCAGGTCTCGGCTGAATGGCAGCACAGCCTGCTAGTGTATCCACCACTCCTCCCAATTTTGTGTCATCAGCAAGGTCCTCACTTGTTTGTCAGGTTCAACCCAGGACAGCTGAAGACACAGCTGGAAAAGCAAGCAGATAGTACCAGTCTGCAGAGAATGAAAATGAGAGAGTTGAGCTGTAGCCAAACCAGTGAAAGCTGGTGGTGGCTATTTAAATGTTTCTATTTGTAAAAAAAGATATTTATAATCACAAAATTTTTACCTTCCCCCCCCCCCCTCTTCGATCTGCCGTGCTCTCTTCTTGCAGGGGAGCAATTCTTTGCCATAGTCTTTCATCAGCAAGTTTTAGCTTTATATCAAACACTGATAAAAAGAGAATGGATTTTTCTTCTAAAAAGCGTTTTATTCACTCTTCTTTAATCATTTTTGGGGAAAACAGTCGAAGCTACAAAGTTGGCAGAGTTGCATGCCCAAGCCGTAGAATTCCCTTTCTCCATACTGGTGACAACCAGATCTGATCCAGCAAAATTATGAGAGTTAGAAACAAGCTTCCCTCACCCCACTGGTCACCCGCTGTGGTCAATTATAGTTTTGAAGCTGGCATAGAAGTATCAGATGTTTGGCTATTGCATGCCTGTACTAATCTCCAACCAAACTAAAACCCTTTGGCGTGACGCATCCTATAATTTGCTAAGTTTTTGAACAATGGCGCATTTTGCATTTCATTTGCACTTTTCATCCAAGAACCTAAGAATATGCTTCCTTCACTAAAGAACAGAGTAATTAATCATCAGGGCTATTTGTAAGGAAAAGGCCCGGCTGTGGAGTCATAGACAAAGTAGAGAAGAAAATGTCTGTATCCCACTGCTTTAATCACTCAGAGAAATATCTCCTGTACATACTATGATTTTAAATCTTTTGAATTTTATTTGTCAAGGTATCTTAAAACAGTATTTTTTTTCCACTCTTCCGGTGTGTTTTCACTGAAAAAGATTTTCTTGTTGACTGTTCATTTTTTTTAAAGATGCCATAAAGCTGTTTGTGTTCTTTTTTTTATAAATATCTTTGTGTATTAGATCAGTTACACATCTGTTTTCTGCAGGGAAGACTCTTCCAATTTTGCTTTAATTTCTATCCATTAAAATTATAAAGAATAATCTAAATAAATGAGAAGGATTTCCAAGACAGAATACTTATTAAAATATGCAGGCAAGCCTGCATTTTGAATCCAGGTGCCATACTTCTGGAGCTCTGTACATCCCCAGAATATAAATGCTCATCAGTACGCCAAGTGTTCCTGCGAGTCAGCCACTGAGCCATGGCAGGACAATTTGGAGAGCTTGTTTGATAAGCCGTTGTCGCTCTTTATCCCTTACCCCTCTGCTTTTAATTCTTTCCTCCCTGTTGCCGTGTCAGATGTCCTGTTCTTTCTCTCCAGGGTGCTTCCTCGCGAGTCGTGTTCCTCACTTGGGAGCTTGCACACGTGCGTGCAGTTTTACTGTGGTTGTTACAGCCCCAGGGCCGGAGCCGGGGCTGGGATTATGGCTGCTCCTCTATCTCCAGCGTTCCAACGGGCTATTAGGGAATGTGTTCTGGTGTTGCTGTTGCATGCAGAGGGTGATCCTGGTTTAGGTTGCTGTCTTACGGGGACAGTGGACAAGACCTTTGGTCCCAGTATTCCCAATGTATAACCCCGCTTTTCCTTTGGAATGCGTCCAACTCACGGAACCTGCGTCGCCTCCCTCCTCCCAAGGTGGGAAGTTTTTAGGTCCATGCTGCAAATACAACTTTTAGACTAAACTGTTGGTGGGGAGGAGGTGAATGTGAGGAGGGGATCCAGAGCAGTTTGATGGAGCTAGCAAGGTGGCTGAGAAACATTCCCTCTCAGGCGTGTTACCTGGACGTGCGGTGCTCCAGAGCAGTGACGTCTGTGGGGCTGTTTCATAACTGAAGTTAACAGGAGGTATGGTGGATGTTCTGCCCAGGACCTCCAATGTTATACCTATTGGCAGAATTATTGACTGGTAGAGTTAGATGCCATATATTTACTGAGCTGGGAAACCAAGTAAGTTCTTCCCCCTGAAGAAAAACACTCAATGTGTACTTCTTCCTTAATGTATTGTGTAAAGTCTGCTTGGTCCATAAGGGCAAGAACCTCTCCCCTGTGCTTAAAAGGAAGGAATAGTAAAAGCTAATGGAAAAAATACATTTCCTACTCTGGCTTCTTCTCAAATGTAATTGATGCATATCACACGATCTGAGACAAGAAGAAATTTGATCACCATAAAGAGGAACAATTCCCCTGCCTCCAGTGGGTCTTCACCTGTGTGTGTCCCAGCAGGATTGGGAAGGTGATGCTGTGCAGAGTGTGGCCATAGCTGGGTGTTTATAGACCACAGGAAGGGAGGAGAGCTTGCTCTCCAAGCTGAACTTCCATGCATCTGTTACCCAAGGATGGTAATGCAGCGTTTGCCCTTGTAAATAAGTTACAGTTTTTTAGCATGACAGTGATTTTGATTAATAAATGTGTGCTCTCTATCTACTCCTGAGGGTTTAGATGTCATGACAGAAAGTGACTTTTTTACTTGGAATGAATGTGTACATAGATTATTTCATGTCAGTAGCTGTACTCATGCGCTGCCCACAAAAATTCACAGCTGTAAGGGCTTCTGCATAATGGGCTTTTGGAGCCCAAACAGTTCAATTGCCAGGAGTTGCACTTACAAAAGAAATTCAATAAGCCCATCAATGACACTGCGAGCAGCTTGAGCTGCCCATTATTTTGGCAATTGTCAGTGGAATTGCTCTTACAGGAAAATCCTGTAAATATATCATCTGTCTCGTGTATCATTTTAAAGCCAATCTGTAAGAATTCTTTTGCTCAGATAGCAATTTCTAATAAGTTTGTGTGGGTTTGGAGTAGTTTCTGGGAGGCTTCTTTGGAACCCTCTTGACCTCCTATTTGGGCAATTCTCTAGTATTTTCTGTAAGAATTATACCTAAGTGTCATCGTAAGTGACTTGAGGATATTCAGAAGTGTTAATGAGGGCCAGTTCTGAGGGCATGAGTCATCTGTGACATTGAGTTGTAGTTATTGATTGTCTTTGTGCTCTGCATGCAGAGTCTTGGAATGTCCCCAAAACGGTGTGGTGGTGGCAACAGGGTCATCCGTACTGGCTGAAATGACATTGGACTTCTTTCTTTTTATCCACTGTAGGTGTTCTCTGCCTGCCGGACAGCTTGAACCTGCACAAAGACCAGCAGAGGTCAAACAAGCCCGGGGAAGTGCAGATGTTCAGCCAGTCAGAGCTGAGGACCATCGAGCAGTCTTTACTTGCTACGCGTGTGGGGAGCATTGCTGAACTCAGTAAGTACAAGGCTATCGATAATGTTTGGGTTTCTTTCCTCAAAGTAAAGTAAAGCAAAGCCAATTGCATTGCCTGGTTGTGCAGAGGAGAGAGGAGGGGGCATGTGTAAAGTTGAAGGAGACGTTGGGGCAGATCTAGCCATGTTTAAGCTCCACGGCCAGTTTGGAAGCTGAAGCCATAGGGGGAGAGAAGTCTTGTGCAGTCTTATAGCAGTGCCTGTGACTTGTTTGCATACAGGGCTCTCGTTTTTAAAGGTGAAACATGCTTTATTTCATGTTCCCTATTGTGTTTGAGAGCACCGCACAGCTTGGCCAGACTTGCAAATGTCTGTCATTGGTGTCCTGTCTCATTTCACTGGGATGCCTGTTTTGAGATGGGAAAGTAAAAAGCTGAAGGCTGCAATAAGTGAAGGAAATATTGTCACAAATTTCAAGCAGAGCTAGCTCCCCCTGTGTTAGAGAGGGTCCTTCAGCATGGCTTTCCTTCCTTCTCCAGTTCCAGCAGAGGAAAGAACCACAGCTCAAAACTGCACCAAAGGAATGAATACCTGGAACAGAAATTATTTGCTATTAATCCAATCACTTCTTGAGAAATATGAGAATCTGTGGTATCTGTCAAAATCTGAAGGCTTTTGGTTTCAGCAGAGATAAATTGTAGGAGGCAAATGCCGTGTGAATCTTCATATGACATGGAGATATAGCTACCAAAGTGCCTTTTTAAATTTTGTTGTTAAGAGAGAAGCCTTCCAATCACATGTTTATGGTATAGTTAAGAGATATGAAGTTATGGGTGGCAAACCAGAAACCTTCGGACAAAAAAGGGTTTTTTTTGGTGAGGTCTGTCCGAAACACTGTGAATTATTTTATTTCCTGAGGTATGTTGCCAGACTGTGTGGAGAAATTGAGCAGACTCAAATCGATGAAGATACACGCAGCCCGGCTTACTGTTGTTCTTATTACTGAATTCTGGGTTGTAAAGAACATGTATAGGGGTCTCGTTCATTTTCCTGGCTTTCTCTGTAGCAGTGAGAGTCTCCTCTTGGAGCTCCATCATATCATCAGGGCTCGGTTGCCATGCTGTTTGCGAGCCATGGGGATGCACCGTTGAGATTTGTCTGCAAGCCACAATATGAATTTCTGTTTTCAGCTTGCTAATTTTTCTCTGCTCTGGTGAAACATCAACAAGCCAAGAGCACTTACATGCCTTAGCTTGAAGTGTTGCTTCTGCTCTGGAATCAGGTGTTTGGTGTTATTCAAATTCAATAATTTATGCTTATTTATTTCACGTGTATGAAACACACAACAGTGCGGTCTGTATGCCAACTAAATTATGCATGCACTTTCTTAAAGTACGTGCAGTTGTGTTTTAATAATAATAATCTGTGGATATTTCGGGTTTTTCTTCCATTCTGGATTTTTTTCAACCTCTATGCACAATCCAGAAAGCCAGGCTCCTTACTCCTCCCCTCCCCCCCTTTTTTTTCATTTCATTTCCGGAAATGTATCATCTCTAAGTAGTCCTACCTCAGGTTCAAATGCTGGGTTGATAGGGTTTGCTCTCGCTATCTCTGTTGACTGCAAACACGGGGAAAACACTCTTCAGGGTGGCCGACTGGAAGAAAAGAGCGCATCAGTGGGAGTCAGATGCAGCTGTCAGAGGGAGGTTGGCACCTCCAGCATGCTGGTAGCCCTCCAGAAAGCCCTCCGGACAGCCGTCGGGGTGCCTCCCCGGCCGCTGCAAGCGGATGCATGTCGGGGAAGAAGCGGTGGGAGGAGTGGTAACTGGCAAAGCTTGCAAGGCTTGGTGCGCAGTTGGGTAGGAGTCTTTGCCGCGGAGCAGCGCCGGTGCAGGGTTCCAAAAGGCGTTGTGAAACACGGAGCGAGGCGCAGCACGGTGGTGGGCAAAAACCTGTGAATTCTGGGGGGGAAATAATTAAATGGAAGGAAAATGGAGGGCTGGGGGGGATATGAGGGGGCTTGTTCTTTGTTCAGTGCTTGTGTGTCTGTCTCTGGCATGAGCAGAGGCTGCGACCCGGTGGTTACAGTGAAGCCTATGCCGTGGAGGGAGGCTGGGGAACCGCAGCACGGGGGAAGAAACGCTGAGCAGCGGGGAGAAGCCAGGGGGGAACACCTGGGGATCGGGGTGCGTTGGCGGGGAGGCAGTAGGCAAAGGAGGATTTATCGTTGCCCTGGTGGTGTGTGGGGGATGGAGAGCTCTAGAAAAGTGGTGTTGCAGAGAGGAAAGAGGATACAGCAAGCTCTGATGTGGAGAAAGTGGGCTATGAGGGCAGGATTAGGTACGTAAAAGCCCCTGCTCTTGTGGGGATGAATAAAGGTGGTGAGGGAGACTCTCTGGATAGGAGGGAATTAAGAGGTTTTAGCACTCGTGAAGAAGAGGGGCAGATGGTAACCCCGAGTGAGTGGCGAGGACAGAAGCTTGGCTTGCTGGACCTGCAGAGCGGGCAGTCCCTGGGCGTGTGTCCGCAGGGTCCCAGTGGCTTGCAGTATCCCAGGAGCCAGGACTTCATTTCTGTGCTGTTCAAAAGAGTACAGAAAACAAGGGCAAAGAGTGATCTTGCAATAAAGCAATTTAATTTTATCTCAGGAAAAAAAAAGAAAGAAAAAAAAAGCAATTTTAATTGAATGAGATTTCCTATAGTTTATCAACATGAATAATTAAAGTAATGCAAGTACGCAGAATTACTAGAATTAACAATCGCCTGCATGTGGAGGAAAGGTTTCCTCTGCTCTCAGTTCTGCCCAGAATTCTGGCATGCAGCGACGTGGCCAGCTGCTGAGTGCTGGAGGCTTTGAGACTGGCTAATCAAATCTGTCCTCTGGAAGACAGCAGCTGGCAAACGGGGCCCGTTTACCACCCAGCGCTTCCATTTCAGCTCAAATCTTAGTTTATTCATAGTCTGTCCCAGGTGGAAAAGAGATTCACAAGGTGAAAAGTCTTGTGTCTTGTGGTACCTTCACCCTTCCCTACATGCGATGCCCTCACTCATCTCCTCCCTTCGTTTGTTTGTGTATGCTGGCAGCTTATCAGAAAAGACCGTATGGGTGAGCTGTGTCTCCCTGGGGTGTGACAGAGGTGATCAGAATTTGGGGAAAGGTGGGATGGTGACCACAACCGTCAAGGAAGGGTCACACCATCTGGGTACGCTGCAGGGAAGGTCAACCCAAGCTGCCGTTGAGGGGTCCCCGTGGCCAGGCAGGTGCAACCAGACCCATGGATGCCGTTCCTGTTTCCCCATAAACCCTGCTTGCCTGAGCCTGGTGGTGCTTCTGCTCTCATCTCCTAGGCTTAGCGGGCGGTGGGCGCTGGTTGTCGCTGGGATGGGGTGGGACAGGACGGGCCTGCCCTGCCTGCCGGCAGCGGCAGGGCGAGGTACTGTCTGTGGCCCTGCAGCGCTTTCCCAAAAATGGGAAGAAGCGGCGATGGTGCTGACTTAGGGGAAAAATCAAAGGAAGGTTTTGTCTCCAGGACTTAGGAGGGGAATGTAAATAGAGACCTAATTCTGCAATGCAATTACGGTGGCAATGCGTGATTCCGAGGAAAAGGCTTGAAAAATTAATGTGAAACCGTATTCATTAAAATATAATGAACATGGCACAAAATTAAGGAACAACAATAAATTTGGCCTATGTTATATTGGCATTTAGTATTCAGGAATTGTAATTGCCTTCTACAGTGTGTTTTAAAATAATGTAATTTCATTTGAAATGCTGATTATATAGAGAACATTGGGAAGAACTGAAGCACAGCAAAAATAATAGGATTTTAAACAGTAGCCTGACAGTATTTCACTGTTTAATCTTAGAGAAAATATTTCACAAGACTTTTTTTGGTTGGGTTTTTTTTGGTTTTGTTTCAGTTTTTCCTAAAGTTTCCTGTGTTTCCAGACCAGACATGGAGGAGAAGGGGAATAGATCTGTTTATTTTTTTTCATAGAGTTTTGGGAATTGTTCTAGATTTCTATCTCTTCTCTTTTATTTCCTCCCCCTTCAGACAGGGAAAAATAAGTAGACTGAATAGAAAAAGTGGGGAATATTAGGGAGAGCTTTGGCTGTTGAGAGATCCCACGATACTGCATTTTGACCTTTCAGTATTTTTGGTAACTTCTTTATGTGCATGTTTGCAATCCAAAGACTTTTACATTGTATTTAACTGCAAACACTCCAACGCACCTATTCATCATCCGTGTAAAAATACTGCTGCCGGCTTGGAGATCAGATGTGGAAGGGATGAGGCTCACAACTGGGGGTCTCTGGTGTTTTGTTGGATGAAGGAAGGAGGACCTTCTTCCTCTTGCATCTGCACGTAGGTGGTGACAAGGAAGAGCAGAACCTTAGGTGCAGTAGGCACCAACCCTGGCACTAAGAAATATTCCTCCCTTGCTGCCTTCAGGTGAAGACCGTAAGGTGTTAGTGTACAGCTGAGCAGGGAAAACCACCCGCTGCTGAGGTGCATGTGAAGAGCTGCAGAAGGTCTGTGTCTCTCGAGCTGCACAGAGAAATAAACTTGGGGCTTATGATGTCATCCAAACTGTGTCTTCATGTATGTCCTCGCATTAGAGCGAAAAACTGTTTGGGCCTTGCCTTGACTCCAGAAATGGCCAGTCTGCTGTGACTTTCCTAGGTGAGAAGGTGGCCACCCAGTGTTGTGCAAACCACGGCGACTGGTGGTGGTATTACTCTGAGTGTTAACCACAACAAATAGGCATTTTTATTTCAAACTAGGATAATCTGAAGATGTGGTTGTGATTTAGCACTGCTGAGCCTAGAGCTTTTGAGCGTTCGAATGGTGTTTAACTTAGAGCAGCTCCCAGATTTGATGTTCAGGCTGGTATTTCCTCCACGTCACCACTCGGGTCTCAGCAAGGTTTTCCTTTTTGCCGTCGGAAAAACACCACCCTTCCCATCATCCTCTCTTTGCCTCTGCAGTGCTGGGTGTATGTATTTCCAAAATAACAGCCTCCCAGTAGATCTTGGCACATTTTAGGGATGAAAGGAAGGGTTACTGGTCAAGTGTAAGCAGGAATGTGATTGCACATACCAATGTGTTTTTCATTTATTCTCGCAGCCCCAGCTGAGGAGATGATGAAAGTCGGCATCCCCTCCCTTGCCTTTTTATCTAGGCTCAATCCTTGGCAACCAACAGGAGGGAGCACTGCAGGAGCTGTACAAATTGATTCATGTCCTGTAAAGAAGAGGTTAAACCCAGGCTTAGAAGCAAATGCCAGGGTAAAGGTGCTTGCTGGAAGGGTGGCATCTGAAGGAGGGTGGTTGTAAGTGCTCTGCTTATTTACTGCCAGAACAAAAGCCCTGTTTGTCCGGTATTTTGCTGAGACTAAGCAGCACTGTAGAGGAGGACCAAAGCTTATTCCCAGTGAACGGTTATGTTCATGCAGCGCGGTGCTGAGCTAAGCAGAGGTACTAGCCGAGACCTGCAGTTCAGCGGAGGGTTTGGCCGTAGACTGGTAGCTTGTGTAGACACTTTCTGGATATGATGGTGCTTTTCGAGGGCCCCCTCCGCTGGGTTATTTCACAAGATCTCTACGTCCTGTCTTTCTGGGCATCTCATTTGCGGTTCTTCCTCGCTGTCATCCACATGTCATCTGCTGCACATGTAAAAGCTAAAAAGAGAAGTTGTTGAGGTTCCCCTTTGCCCCCCAGCAGAGAACATGAGGCGGATTAATGCAGTGCTTAAATGTTAGGCAGTTTCTTGCCTCCATGAAGTGCTAGCTGGTTGCTGGCTCCCCTGGCTGCTACCCTGTCCCCCTTGCAGCCCCTTCTGAGTGATGGACCTGAGCCTCCACGTGCACGTGACTTGCATCTGTGCACAAGAAGGGCTATGGATTACTTCATAGTCCCGAAGGAACCCCTCCTTTTCTTCCCTCCGCCACCCTGAGATACCCACTATCGTAAAGCATAGAACAACACATTTATTTATCGGTGGAAACAAAGCAGGAGGGAAGATAATTTGAAAATACCAGTCTACACCCTGGTAAGGCTTTACCTTCCCTGTCACTGCCCTGCTGACCGGGAGGAGTGAGTTTCTATCTTGTGTCACAGGCTCTGAATAGAGGCAGCTATCGCTGCATCACAGCACGCTTGGGATTAACACACCATTTTCCTTCCCTTACGTTTGAAGTTGCCCTTGTGCCTTGCTGTGCTGACAGTTGGCCAGGCCAGGGTAAGCACTCTTCAGCTGGCCAGCTCAGCCATGGAGGTGCTCTTAAATTCAGAGCTGGAGGATGTGGGTCCGTGTTAGGCCAAAGAAAACCCAAGGACAATGGTCTGTAAGGCAGTGGCAGTCCACTGGCAGTCCAGAAGGCTCTACGTTAGGTCGGTAGACGAATAGCTCCTCCAAGTCAAAGCCTGTTTTGTTTGGAGTTGACGTGTTTTAAGGCGAATCAAACACAAACACCATGCTTGCCACATTGGATTGGAGATTTTGAAGGTAATGGTGTTATTATAATAGGTATGTGAAGTTGAGAAGGTTTAATTATTATTGTGGTTTTTTAATGGGATATATCCAATCCCTAATTTCTCAGTCTTCAAAGGCTTTGCAAACACTAAATCACACACAAACATGTATTCTGTTATATAAATAGAAGCTTCTTGTGATGGTGGGGTAAGTGGAGATACAAGGTTAAACGATCTGTGGGAGGCCACAGGGGAGCCACTGTCAGGAAACGGGCTGCTCCTATCCTGGTCCTGTCTTTTGCTGCTGAATTCAGAGTTTGGGACCACAGCTCCTTTGTTTGCTCTTCTGTGGGAGAGATGAATGGCTCTTAGGATAAGAAAAGGGTTGGTTGCCTGGAGCAGCAGATGCACTCAGGGGCACGACGTGGGCAAGCGGACATGGCAGAGGCGGGGAGGTTCTTGTAAGGTAAGCTCGATGATGAATGTCGCACTTGGGGTGCACCACTGACTGTGGGTCATGGCACCCCAAGCACGCCCACAGCCCGAGGCAATTGGCTCTTGAATCTGGAATACACTTACTGTGTGCCAAGAATAGCATAGCCTTACGTTTGAAGATACTTTGTGCTAAGAATGTGTGCACAGTAATATACGTACTAAACACTTTCTAGTGTGTACCCACCCTAGCTCTCTGCAGACTCCTTTCCTGGTATAGGTGGGTCGTCTTGAGTTAAAGATAGAAAGACCTCCAAGAAATCGTTTAAGGAAAGGTTTTTCCTTGAGCAGTGTTTGTTCAGCCGACTTTTGAAACACAGAGATTGACGCAACACCGGAGGCAGTGCAAACATGGAAGAACAGTGCAGTTGAAATCAGAAGCGTAGGGACGGCCCGGGCGACTGGCTGAGTGGATGGCTGGAAGCAGCGTGCTGTGGTGCTGGAGACACAGTTCAACTACTCGTATTCACCTGCATTCATGCGCTTACAGGCTTATGGCAAGGTGAGCTGTAGCAACGCATCGCTTCGGTGCAGAAACCAGATGTAACAGGGAGGGAGAAATGGAGAGAGTGTTGGCTACGGCAGGGGAAGGATGCAGGGTGGCTGTGGCCGCCAGGTAGCAGTCTGGTTTATTGTCAGGGTTATAACTGATGTTTTCAATACAGTCTCTCCAGAGCTGATCCTGAGCAAGAGCTGTAGATCCAAGACTTTTATACTGAGGTGTGAGATCCATCCAGGTCAAGACAGTAAGCATTGCACCTGGCTCATGTGCTTGTAAGGGGGCAAACTATGGGAACTACCAGCCATGCCATGGAAGGTGCAGCTCCCTGGCCAGCACTTCTCCTGTTGATGGTCTGGAAAGGACACAGGAGGACATTTAGGGCTCTGAAGGACAGATGTGAATCCAGCCTGTGGCTGTGGCCCGCTTGTGCAGGAGAAGGTGTTCATCCAGGTAGCAAAGCAAAGTGGCAATGCTGCTGCTGCCAGCATGCCCCACCGCAGGGCATGGTTCCACGCTGGAGTACAGGCTACACACATTGGACAGCTGGAGGGATGATCAGACCGGCATTATCAAACTGATGGGTACTGTCATGCTGGAAGCATGGCCTGCTGTGGCTTCGCACGGTGCCCTCACGGGGCATCATGCGTGAAGAGGGCTGCCATGACCACAGATCCTCCTCCTTCCCCTGGGCTTCGAAGGAAAGACACGGGCCAAAGAACTGTGTGGCTTGTTACCAGTGTGCAAAAATACCGTCGTTAAGTTGTTCTTGTGGTTTTAAGACATGTCTTTGAAACAAGAAAAACTTGAGGTAGGTGCCACAGGGAGTGGCCGTGTAAGGATCGGTCCAGCGTCATTCACCGTGGGGTCATGGTTACGCAAGCACACACCCAGCCAGACATTTTAGGCTGTGGAAGTTGATCCCTCTGAAAGCNGTGTTGGCAAGATCAGGTCTGTCGTGACAGGCCACAAGATCCCTCAGAAAGCTTCTCAGAAGTGGGCACTGGGCCTCTGTCGTTCCCTCTTTCTTCCTCCTTTTTGCTTTTCTTCTTTTTTCCCCCTCCTCTGTTACAAAATTGGAAATGGATATGTTATTTTTTTAAAGTTTGGGCACTAAAATAGCAAGAGCAGTGATAATAGCTTTTATGGAAGCCGAACACGGTGAAAAAAAAACTGCTTTGCTGGCCGCTGCGGAGAGGGCTGGAGCAGTCCGGTCGTGTGCTGTGTGTTGCTGAGTGCACCACCCCCATGCAGTCTGGAGCAGCTCAGCTTCCCCTGTCACATCACATCTGTGGCTTGAAGTCAGTGAAGCTGCTCCTTAAATATTCAGTGTTGCCTTAAACCAGGCCCGTGTCACAACATGCGCATTACATAACATTTTCAATCTTTAAATCCAATGTATGCGGACCTTGCATTCCTAAACCGTGCTGAACTGGCAGCAGCAGCAGCAGCGATGGGCGAGCCCTGTTGTAGTCGTGGAAAGGACGAAACGCTGGCAGCCACAGCGGCAGCTCTCCGCACGCTGCGGGGCGGTGGTGATTTCGCGGGCCCTTTGCTAGCCGGCGTGCAAGGCACGGCATCTCTCTTCCAGGCTGACAAGCTCCAGCGCAGAGCGGTGTGGCCGGAGCTCTGCCCTGTACTGACCCACGGCTGCCTGGGGCTTGCCACCACCTTTTCTGCCCTCTGGGAGCTTGCCCTCCAGTTCTGGCTTCCTAGCTTTGCCACCAAAAATATCCTTAAATATCCCCCCACCTCGCTGTTCATTTTTTTGTGTGTCTATCCCACACAACGTGATGTCTTCCTCTCCGCGGCTCTGCCAGCAGAGCAGTTTGTGCGTCGACTGGCTTGGCTTAAGTTGCATAAATTGTGGAAGTGTTTATTTGGTTTAAATTAAAAACAAAACAAAACTGGCAAGGTTTTTCTGTCAGGCGGATCGGCTCCCCAGTCTGTTCCTCGGATGGGTTGCAGGTGGTGGTACAGGGGCGAGAACGAGCACAGGGGACAGCGAGGCAGGGATCCCCACCGAGCCCCTTGTGTCGTGATGCCACAGCCCTTGGGAGCCGTGTCCCTGAAGTTGCAAGATCTACTCGGCTGCTGGGATTTTCATTTTTTATGGGTTTTTTTGAAAATCACGTACTTGGGAATTTATTGGCCTTTGAGATGTGCTCATGTGATATGTCTGAGATATGTTTTCAGGGCCAAAAATGTGCAGAAGAGCCAGTGATGCTGCCAGCAGATAATGTCGCCTTGCAGAGTGTTGCTGTAGTTGAACACGGCTCTGAAGAGCAGAGACTGCTAATGCAAAGGGATGAAGGGGACTTCCCTGTCTATACTTGGCCACAAACTCAAGGTTGCCCTCAGTGTTCAGAGGTACTGTGGCTTTTATAGCTGGCAAGGAGAGCAAATATAGGTTGGGTTTCCCAGATGAGACTTGAGCTGGCTGACTGCTGGAGACCAGACCTGTGCGTCCCATCATGAAGCTGGTTTCGTGTCCATGGACTTTTGAGGTGCCCTGGCCGGGATCAAAGAGAATTTCAACTCTTGCTGTATTCTTTGGAAGAAAGCGGAGAAGCAAAAGTACGTTAGCAAGGAAGAACAGAAGCAGCAAAGTGTGGCAGGGATTGAAACACCACACATGGATCTCGAACCAGATGCTGAACTACGCTACATTTTACGTAGTTACGCAGAAGTACTCCCATACAGTGCATGCGTGCACCTGTCAGCTCCCTCCTCCCCGCTTCGCACTGATCCTGGTGCACAGGTATGCTAAGGCCCACTGTCTGCCCTGAAGAATCTGCACCGTACCTGGATGTGGCTGGAGGAGGAGAAGGGCACCAGAGCGTGCGGTGGCTTGTCCGAAGTTACACTGCGGAACGAAACAGAGAGCAGAGGTTCCTGTCCTGCCTCCAGTGCTCTGCCTGTTGGGTACCAGGATCATAATGCAACGTTTTATGCTTACTTACTGTGCTCTGTGAAGCTCAGTGCTTTATAGGTATTGATTATTTAAGCCTTGAGTTGTCTCTGGTAGAGGAATGTTATAATAAATGTTAATGCAGAAATTATTTGAAATGTAACCAGAGATAACATAGCAAAGGCAAAACCAAGATCTAAGCCAATCAGTTCTTGGTATAATGTAATTAAATGAGGCTTAACCATAAAAAGCGTTAATTCCACTCCAATGGCATGAATTGGTTTGGGTTTCTTAAGAAGCAGCTGAGGAAATACTGAACAAAAAGGTGAACTCCTGGTCCTACTGAAAAGGATGGGAGCTTTGCCATTGATTTCAGCGAGGCTCGAGTTCCTCCTGCCTTGCCTCAGCAGCGATGCTGAGCTGCCCGCTCTGCCTGTGTCATTCCTACTGCCGCTTTCCCTCCTTGCTCACCACGCAGCTTGCTCTGGTGCTGGATGTGTCGTCAAAGCCGCATCGCCCCAGCGCTCGGGGAGGAATGAGGGTGAAGTGGTGCTGCTGCCTGAATCCGGGCCGATATTGCATCCTGGTTTTTATTCATCATTGGGTGCAGAAGTCAAGAGGCATTCTCTGGTGCCTGCCGTCTCAGTCCACTGAAATAAGGCTAGTTGTGCTTGACTTTAACCTCATGCTTTACTGCTGTAGTGGCTTGGGTCTGAAAAGGCTGAATTTAGTGCAACTCCTTTTTCTCTGCTTTTGCTATTATTGTTAAACCTGGATGTTTCAGCTAGCACTTCTACGCTTTTTTTTTTTTTTTTTTTTCCTTTCGGAGATAGAAAAAGAGGAATTTACTTTTGCTATCAGCAAAGTTGCTAGCAGTTAAACTGGCCCGTGCTGGGCTTGGCAGTGCATGTCCGCTGTGACAGTGGGCTGACAGAAGAGGGTCCCAAACTTCCCTGCTGCTGCTGGTTGCCCGCAGATAATTCTGTGCTGGCCTGGGCAACCATCTCAGAGGCACATCTGTTTCTGCTATGGGCCTGATCCTGCAGCCTTTCCCCATGCACAGCTTCTCTTGGAAATTATGAGCATGCAGGGCTGCAAGATTGGTCCTATCATGACAATTTCCTGGCAGAGGGAAAAGACAGAAACTATTTTTAAATGAAAGCTTTGAATCGGAGGAATATTGCAGAGTGCAGCAAAAAATTGTGTCAAAACCCTGAAATCATGAACTTGGCGGTTTTCTCATGCCAGTGGTTTTCTTCTCTTCATGGTTTTAAGGCTGTGTTTTTGGAGGACTGGGCTGAGCATTTTTCAGTGAGATGTTTCTACTCTCCCTAGTGCACGTTATTGCAGCCGCAGCAGCGTTTTCTGTGTGAGGCTGGCTGGAGAGAAGTGATGTGCTGTGATGTGTTCCCAGGGGTGGGACTTCGCAAAAAAATCTGTAGCTCTGCCTTGCACTTGGTCAAAATGGTTCTCCTTCCTTTAAGTTTGACCAGGAGGTCATTATTCAGCTTTTCTCTTCCCCCCCCGCCCATTTCGTTTTATGTTCTACCTCAGTGTACATTTCCAACTTTTCCTTCCAAGTTTCAGTGCTCAGTGGTCACTTGGGAAAAGCAAATAAGAGAAAGCGTGTGACTTCTTAGAGCTCGAAAATTATGTCCTCTTTTCCCCATCACTCGCTTTTGTATAGCTGAAGAATGACCCAAAGGGCTCTTGCTCAGATTTTCATTTAAAACAAACCGTCTGATTTGATCTGAGATCATCATTTCCCCCCAAAGCACTCTCAGAGTGATTCGAACATGTGAAAATAGGCAGTTTATAACCACAATTGTTTCCCTGCCTTTGACAGAGTGGTCACTAGTCACCAAAAGTAAAATCCACTGCCTCAGAGGGAGCTGCTTAGTTAATGAGTTACAATCAGCGTAGTGCTTAGAGACTCGCTGCTGCTTGCCCGTGTATTTGCCTGCTGATCTCGCGTGCTGGCTTTGCTGATCCCGGTCCGCGTATTGCGGCTGGTTTCCCACAGCAGTCCTGCGAGGAAGCGCGCAGAACCACGTCGGCGCAGGGGAGACGATGAGCATCGTGCTCCTGGGTCGTTTTCTGTGGTCTGGAAACCTGAGGGGCTGGGTGAGCCTACTTCACAGGTTCTGCTCTTCTACTATTTTGAAGTTTTCCAGGCCCAGCCTGGGCATACAAATTGTAATTTTGGTTGCACATTTCCGATACTGTCTTTTAGCAATTTTTCCCCCCTTTTTTCTTCACCCATGTGTCCCTTCGTACGCTCCTGCAGCGTTCTGTGCGTTATCTGACTGCCTCCTTCTTCGTTGCAAGGGGCTGCATTTCCCTGCTGGTCTCTACCCAGGAGCACGCGACTTTTGAGGCCACTCTGTGTTGTCCCCACTTTTGGGGACTATGGGATTTTGGCAGCCTCCAAGGGCTGCCTGTAGGTAGCTGTGACCCCAGCCCTGGCATGCTGGCTCTTCTGCCAGAGATGAGGTGGGCCAGCCTGACGCTGCTGACACACCGTATGTGCAGAAACCCATCACCCCCAAGCGCCTCTGGGGACTTGTCTGCAGCCCAGGTATGTCTTGCCGCGCTGCGTAAGTCACCAGGCAAAGTACAACCTGGCGATGAGCAAGATACTGTCCTGACCCTTTACTGTTTGCATACGTGAGGTTAAATGGAAGGGAGAACCAACCTGGCACACCTTTGGGTTTGAGAACTTCGGGGAGAGGCGGCCGAAAAGCCTGTCATTCATCTGGCTTTTGCTTTTTTCCAGGCGACCTGGTGTCTCGAGCGATGCACCACCTCCAGCCCCTCAACGCCAAGCAGCACGGGAACGGGACGCCGATGCACCAGAAGCAGGGATCGTTCTACTGGGAGCCAGAGGCTCTGTACACCCTCTGCTACTTCATGCACTGTCCGCAGATGGAGTGGGAGAACCCCAACGTGGAGCCGTCCAAAGTCACGCTGCAGACCGAGAGGTAAGAGCCGCTGTGCGGTGCTTAATGTCGTGGCGAAGACGTTTCGTTAGTAAATCGGCCTGGTTGGCTAATTGCTAATTACAGCTCGCGCGCGAGAGGCTGCGGAGCAGTCTGGTTTGGTTTAGGATCACCTCTTTGAAATCCGTTTCTCTCGCCGAAGCGCTGCGTGGCTGACCCAGTATATATCAAAAGTGACACCCAGTGGCTACACACAGCAAATTGGTTCCAGATGCGCACTCGGGGGAGATTTCCTTTTCCTTTCGTTGTTGCTCAGCTATTCTGTGTTTTGGAAAAGAAAATGAGAACTTCTATTTCTGGCCTAGCAGGTTTGGGTTTAAGTGTGTTTTTTCTGTGCGTTAATAGGGCTCGACAGCTGCGACTGGGGAAGTGGAAAATGAATAGAGTAGTGTGTGTGGAAAGGAGAGGTCGTTAAAGATGCTGGGCTCCAGCCGTGCCGAGTACCGGGGCGTGGGAGTAACCTCGGGGCTGCCCCGGCCGGGGACGTGGCAGGCTCTGGCTATGCCGCTGTTGTCCCTGCTCCGGGGATGGCCAGGGCAGGGGAGGCATGCCTGAGGCCCCGTCCTGACTCAGGGTTTGCTGTAAGGTGAGGAGATGCCACAGAACGCAGCGATGGGGTTACCAAATGCTGGAAGGCAGGGTGCCGAGCACAGGGCAACTGTCCACCCAGGTACTGCAGAAAGCAACCAGGGCAGCTTGCTGACCGAGAAAATAAAGCCATCTCCTGTCAAAAACCCAACAAACCCTCTAGTAACACAAGCTTCCATTTGCATGCTGAGGCTTCTCACCATTAGGGCTCCCCCAGTTCAGAGACAAGAGGGGTGGCTGGTGCTTGGAAACTGCTGGGTATTCATTTTTAGGATGGGTATCATGGTGGTGCAAATGCAAGCTGCTTTTTCAGGCTGGGGCTCCACTTTTACATCCCGATGTGTATATGGCGCTGTATGCGTCAGGCAAACTCTGATCTGTGTGAACCTCATGAGGTTCAACAAGGCCAAGTGCAAGGTCCTGCATCTGGGTCGGGGCAACCCCTGCTATCAATACAGGCTGGGGGATGAAGGGATTGAGAGCAGTCCTGCTGAGAGGGACTTGGGGGTGCTGGTGGATGAAAAGATGGACATGAGCCACCAATGTGCGCTTGAAGCCCAGAACACCAACCGTATCCTGGGCTGCATCAAGAGAAGCGTGGCCAGCAGGTCGAAGGAGATGATTCTGCCCCTCTACCCCGCTCTGGCGAAACACCACCTGGAGTCCTGCGTCCAGCTCTGGAGCCCTCAGCACAGGAAGGACATGGAGCTGTTGGAGCAGGTCCAGAGGAAGGCCACAAAGATGATCCGAAGGCTGGAGCACCTCTCCTATGAGGAAAGGCTGAGAGAGTTGGGGCCGTTCAGCCTGGAGAAGA
>Ga0065711_1038895_pt1 | contig 18309 bp, 9 predicted proteins | sample Hoacrofraction12_FD_59098 | JGI IMG/M metagenome (GOLD analysis project Ga0065711, IMG submission 59098) | Hoatzin crop microbial communities from Cojedes, Venezuela - Epithelial fraction 12 v2 (version 2) | ecosystem: Host-associated > Birds > Digestive system > Esophagus > Crop | place... | reverse complement strand
TCAATCTGCCAAGCCTCCCCATATTTATATTTTAGCCATCGTCCTCCATACCACTGAGGCTTTACCCGCTTGGCTTGCTTGATTGCAGCGCATGTTTCACATTCATGGATGACCTGTGCGATGGTATCCATGGTCAAGTCCACCCCTCGGTCACGAGCCCATCTATATGTCGTGTCTCTTCCTTGATGGCCTGAAGTGTCATGAACCCACTGAGCTATAAAAAATTCACCCTTATGTTGCCAGTCCAGATCCACCTGAGCCACTTCAATCTTAGCAGTCTGATCCACCTGCTGGTTGTTTTGATGTTCCTCAGTGGCCCAACTCTGAGGCACATGGGCATCCACATGACACAATATTACAAGCAACTGCTCCAGACGGGCAGCAATATCTTGCCACAAAGGGGCAGCCCAGATGCGTTTGCCTCTGTGCTGCCAGTTGTTCTTCTTCCATTGCTGCCGCCACCCCCACAAGGCTTTGGCCACCATCCAGGAGTCAGTGTAAAGACAGAGCACTGACCACTTCTCTCGACTGGCAATGTCTAAAGCCAGCTGGATGGCTTTCACCTCTGCAAACTGGCTCTACTCACCTTCTCCTTCAGCAGTTTCTGTGGCTTGTTGTGTAGGGCTCCATACAGCAGCCTTCCACCTCCGCTGCTTCCCCACAATGCGACAGGACCCATCCGTGAACAGGGCATACTACTTCTCATTCTCTGGCAGCTTCTTATACAGTAAGGCCTTTTCAGCACGTGTCACCTCCTCCTATGGTGACATTCCGAAGTCTTTGCCTTCTGACCAGTCCATGATTACTTCCGGAATTCCTGGGCGACTGGGGTTTCACATTTGGGCCTGCTGTGTGATCAGCACGACCCACTTATTCCATGTAGCATCAGTGACATGATGCATAGAGGGAACCCTCTCTTTGAACATCCAGCCCAGGACCGGCAGTCGTGATGCTAAGAGGAGCTGTGTTTCAGTGCCAACCACTTCCAAAGCAGCTCAAACACCTTCATATGCTGCCAGTATCTCTTTCAGTTGGAGCAGCAGGCCTCGAATCCTCTGTATCCCCAACTCCAAAGCCCCCAGGGGTCGACCTCGAGTCTCTCCTGGTGTTTTCTGCCCAAGACTCCAGATAGGGCCATTCTCCCCAGCTGCAGTGTAGAGCACATTTTTAACACCTTGTCCTGAACGGCCCTGCCCAAGGGCTACTGCATGAACTATCTTCCATTTAATTTGTTCAAATGCTTGTCATTGCTCAAGGACCTCATTCAAAACCGTTCTTCTTCTGGGTTACTTGATAAAGAGGGCTTACAATCTGACTTTAATTAGGGATATGCATCCTCCAATAACCCATGACACCTAAGAAGGCGTGTTTCCTTTTTGGTGGTTGATGGAGACATAGCTGCTATTTGGTTGACCATTTCCACTGGGATCTGATGACTTTCATCCTGCTAATTTATTCCCCAAACTGTATCTTTTGTGCAGGTCCCTTGACATTATTTTGCTTAATGGCAAAACCAGCTTTCAGAAGGTTAAGAACTATTTTCTCCCTTTTCTCAAAAATTTCTTCAGCTGTGTCATCTCACACAATTATGTGATCTATGTACTGTAGATGTTCTGGAGCTTCACCCTTTTCCAGTGCAGTCTAGATTAGTCCATGGCAAATGGTTGGACTGTGTTTCCATCCCTGAAGCAGTCGTTTCCAGGTGTACTGGACGCCCCTCCAGGTGAAAGCAAACTGTGGCCTGCATTCTGCTGCCAAAGGGATGGAAAAGCCTGTGTTAGTGATGTCAATGGTGACATATCACTTGGCTGTCTTTGACGCCAGTTAATATTGAAGTTCTAGCATGTCCAGCATGACTTCACTCAGTGGTGGTGTGACTTCATTAAGGCTACAGCAGTCTACTGTCAGTCTCGACTCTCCAGTAGATTTTCTCACTGGCCATATGGGACTATTAAAGCTTGAGCGAGTTTTGCTGATTACTCCTTCGCTCTCCGGTTGATGAATCAGCTTATAGACGGGCATCAGAGAGTCTTGGTTGGTGCAATATTGCCACCAGTGCTTTGTTGTGGTAGTGACTGACACCTGTTGTTCTTCAACCCTCAACCCCACAAAGGGGAGGAAGGAACCTCTGAGAGACGAGGCAATGTAGACAGCTGTTTAATTTCCTCCAACTCCAAGGCAGCTATGCCAAAAGCCCACCCATACCCTTTCAGGTCCTTGAAATACCCACTCCTGAGATAGTCTGTACCAAGGACAGACAGTGCCTTGGTGTCATAGAATCACAGAATCACATAATGGTAGGGGTTGGAAGGGACCTCTGTGGGTCATCTAGTCCAACCCTCCTGCCGAAGCAGAGTCACCTACAGCAGGTGTCAGTCACAATGGGGTGCTTCTGCCACTCATTCCCAGTGAGGCTTACTTTGGCCCCCAATACACTCAGCTCTTGGGAACTGCCTGTCACTCCAGAAATACAAATGTACTCTGACCCTTTGAAATCTGATGGCATTCAAGTATACTGTGCACCAGTGCCCACTAGAGCTTTATATTCTTGTGGATCTGATGTGCCAGGCCATGGAATCCACACTGTCCAATAAACCCGGTTGTCCCTTTCCTCCACCTGGCTGGAAGCAGGACCACTCTAATCCTGGTCAGAGTATTTGTTACTCACTTCCTGTAATAATGATTTAGAGGGCCCTTCAAGAGGATCAGAAGTGAGATCAAACTTTCTAATCTGCCTGGAGAACTGCCCACTGGAAGGTGGAGTGAGACTTTTCCTAGGAGAATCACCTTTTGTGATTGTTTTTCCTTGCAACTCACATACTCGTGCCTCTAGGATTGAGGTAGGTTTTCCATCCCATTTCCTCATGTCCTCTTCGTGGTCACTCAGGTAGAACCACAGGGTGCCCCATGGTGTGTAGCCTCTGTATCCTCTCTCTTGAGCAGAGAAACACCTGCTCTTAATAGCTGAGATACTGGCCCATACAGGTGGAGGGTAGGATATTGTCTTCGAGTCACTGGAGCTTCCAGGACAATTTCTCCACAACCGGGATAGGGGAGGAAGAGAGACTTTCTTTGTGTTGCAGGAGTCGGTCAGCCACTTCATCCACCTTTGGTGCCTCTTCACCTTTCCAGTCTGTTACTGCCAGTGAGTTGGCATATGAGGATGGTGCACTCCGTAAAAACTTCCTCCACGTGGGTCTCATGCACTGGACTTCATCTGGGTCTGTGGGTAACTGTGCATTGTCCGGGTCATAGTAAACCAGCTCCCGCACAGCTAATTCCCTCAAGTACTGAATACCCCTTTCCATATTGGTCCACCCACTTGCCTGCATAACACACAACATCCTCACTGAAGGGATACCTTTCCCTCACACCTAACAGAAGTTGCATTCAGAGGCTGAGGATTTGTGCCTTTTTTCCACTTGCCTTGTCAACACCCCCTTCCCTGGCCAGGGATCCCAGCTCCTTGGCTTCCCTGTCCTCTGATTCCAAGCTACTGGCCCCATTATGCCAGCACCGCAGCAGCCAGGTGACAGTGTGTTCGCCTGGGTGGTGGCTGAAAACTTTCCGCATGTCTTGCAGCAGGGACCGGGTGATGATCTCTGGCTCTGCCTCCTTCTCCTGCTCTTGTGATGGCCCTGGCTCATTGTCATGCCTCACGGGGTGAACTGATTTCTTTGTGTATTTCTTTTTCTGTATAGGGGTGGCTGCTACTGGCACGGGTTGGTTTTCTGGTCCAGCCGCAGTGCCGGCCACTGGGGTAGGAGCAGCCACTGTGCCTGCTGCTGGGGCTGGGGCAGCCTCAAGGGCTGTTGGGGCTGCAGAGCTGGTTAGTGGGGCTGGGGCAGCTGCAGTGTCTGTTACTTTGTTTCCCTCCCTTTCCCCTTTAATACACTGAATAAATTGATCAGGGCTCAGTAGGCGTGGGCCAGACCCCAGCACGTTGCAGTGATTTGTGTCTTTCTGGAATTCCCAGGGTGGCAGCACACTTTTTCCAAATATTTTACCAGTTTGTCAGTATTCTGTACTTGTTCAGGGGTGAGATTCAAAAACACCAGGGGTGCCCATTGCCCTAGATATTTGCTTGTGCTATCCCACGCACCCCTCCACTCATAGCTATCCAGCCCCGGGGCAGATCTCTGGGTGATATTTTTAACTACTTGTTTAACCCTAAACAAGACCTGAAACCCATTCAGGAGACAGAACAATAGGAACACACTGGCTTGAACATCCCATGGATACTGAAAATTCTCAAAAGCTGTCACAACTAGCCTGAAGCAGAGAGGAGGGGTGAAAGAGTGTGGAAAAGTATCCCCTCTGGTCTTCCCCATAGAGTGGATTCAATTATTAATGAATTCCAAGAGATCGCAGCCAAGGTATGGAAATGACCACAGTGCTGCATACAAAAACAAGCCTAACCTCATGCCTAGTGATGTTATCATACCGTAAGTTGATATTACAAAATACAGCAAAATGATAATCTGATCCTTTTACCGGAGACGATGAACAGCACCGTGGGGAACACATACTGCAAGTAAGGGTTTACATACCATAACCATGTGACCAAACAAAGCAGTATTTTGACAAGCGACTATTTACTAATACAATAAATCCATATAACAAAGTTGTTTTAATACTTTCTGGTCAGCCCTGCCATTATCCCAACCCTCTGGGCCCCACATTGGGCACCAAAAGGACTATCATGGTTTAGCCGCAGCTGGCAACAAAGGACCACGCGGACGCTCCATTGCCCCTCCCCCCACTGGGGTGGGGAGGACAATCAGAAGAAAAAGGCAAAACTCAAAAATCTCAAAATTTAGTAACAATTCACTCTGACATTTCATATGAAAACTACTGCTTGTCATTTTTTTTCCCCCTAGAACACGATGAACCGTCTATGGTATCATTTTATCTGGATGACTGACTGAAAAATTTGGCATAAAATTTATTTAAACTTCCATTTGCATTAAAATAACTGAAAGAGATCTGTGTCATGATAAGCCACTGGAAGTCATATTGTTTGCTGCATCAGTAAGAAGACCTAATAATTGGACTACGGTGTCTATGAATGACCTTTTAAAATATTCCTGAAAAAGATTTCAGTCCCTTTAATACAGTTACATCAACAATTAATTCTTCATTTAATGTTTTCAGTGTGCTTGAAGTGAAGCATTGCAAAACTGCTTGGAATTAACAATAATAATCAACGGGTCTTATTTTGAGATCTGGATAGACCTTTGTCTATATCACATCTTCCAAACCACTCTGTTCAGCAATAAAAGACCATGATGAGTCCATGCATCTGCTGACTTATAGGTATACATTTGTTCTTGTGTGTAGCTGTAGCATCACTGTATTGCCCATGTGTGTAAAGAATATGATAAGCAACGTTTGGTGTTTCCAGCTTCAATGAACTGGAATACTAATGTTTGAATTTGCGGGGCTCAGTTTAGGTCCAGGATAAGAATCTTTCCCATATTCAGAACCTCCACTGTAGAGAAAAAATCAAAATAATTTTCTCTGACTTTTAGCTACAGATATGATGATTTAGTTTGGCTCTTCTCTAGCCAAAGGGTGGAGACTGCTGCCCTCTGATGCCTCACTGGCATGTGTGATAGAGATGACACATTGTCATATTTCTAGTGAGTAAATGATAGACTGCTCATTGCTTTGTGCCTTGTAGATTTACCTACAGCAGATAATAAAATTCAGATGTGTTTACAAAGCATTAGTCTAATTGGAAAAAAACAGTCTGCTAGTAATGACCACCCACGGCATGAGGCATGAGGCAATGGAGACACAGGCTTCTGTCAGGATTGGCACAACACTTTGGCCAGAGGATCAAGGACTGAGAAGCAGGTCTAAGGAACTGAGTGGTACTTTTCCCAGTATAGGTCACTCTTAAAGAACAGAAAAGCAGTAACTGATACTCTAGTTAGTACTAGTCCTACACATAGGGAGTAGCTGAAACAAATTCTGCTATTGTGTTTAGCAGCAAGTGGCACTTGCTCTCTTTTCCTTCTGTACAAGTATAACATAAATTGACAAGATCAATGTGCCCAACCCATAGCAAATAACGCTGTAAATCTGATATTTTAAAAAAACAGGAACATTGAACAAAAGCTTTTAAAAATACATGCTGCAGATCAACAGCAACAACAACAAAGTAAATGTTTTTAAGTAACTATGATACTTGAAAAACGTTTTATCAAATGTATTTGGAGATGCAGGTTACATGAGGAACTATCCTGCATCTATTCTCCTGTTCAGTCTCAGAGATTTTTTTAAGGGTGTTTCTCAGTTTCCGGGATTTAAACACAGATTGTGACTCTGTACCTAAAGCTTGGGCCTGTATTCTGATACTTCTACTCAGGTTGGATCTTTTCTTAGTGTTCAGTTAATTTTCATTAATTTCAGTAGGACGATTCATAAGATAAAGGTGACTGGATATGGACTTCTAAAACAAAGACATTACTTCCGTATGGGTAGGCAGGTCTTGCTGTTCTATGAGAACACCAGCATCTTTTGAGGAAGTATCAAGTACAATTTGCAGCTCTGCATCAGGCTACACAGGCTTTCAGGCAGGGATATCTTAAAAACTTTTATGTATTACTAAGGAAAGATCTGCTCTTTTTTTGCTTGTGAGTTGGCCAGACCTCAGCAGCACTTCTGTGAGCTCCAGATGCTGTTATGTCCAAAATTTCAGTGCACTGGATTCCCGTAACTAGAACCAGCTCAGACATGAGTAACACACTCCCTAACAGCTTTCTAATCCATAAGCTTAAAGAAACAACTGCCTCACCTAGCAGCACTGCATACTTTGGTCCAAATATCACTTTTTTAAAAAAATATAAATGAGCATGGTAATTTTTGGCAAGACTTTTGAGGCTTATTCCTCCTCTGAATTGCCGACTATGGGAGTTTTGAAAGCGAAAATTAGGCAGCTCAAGAGATGCATGGCAAAACTCCCATTGATGTTCTGCAGTCCTCCACCACTTTCAGAAAGGAATCTTTTTTTCTGTCTCTCAAAGTTGAAATTAAAACATTTAATTAATTCATACACTGGGAAATATATTTGAACTTCAGTTCATTTAATTTCAGAACAAAGGACTAAAACAGTGAATAAGGCAACCACATAATAGCAGAAATGAGTGGTCCAGGTCCTGTTTTCTGGTACATTTTAGGGTATGTGTCTGATGAATCTGTATTGTGCCAGTCCAGGTTTGTTTCCTTGCATTCACTGCAATCTGGCACAGCATAGATCACCCCACAGGATAATCTCACAAGACCAAAAGGAACCATCCCTGCAGTGAGTGCCAGTAGCATTAGATGAGCTTTAAGTCACCTAAGCAAGTAACTTGAGACAGCAGCATGTGGTTTAACTGCACTGTGAGACCTTGCCAGAAATCCGTAGGGCTGAAAGACTGCACAGTCTTCCTGGGGTCATAAATACAATTCTAACAGCCACGTTAATACTACCAAATGCAGTACTGACATAGGTCATTATATTGCTGTTTTATTCAGGAGTGGATGAGGGTTGTTAATGTGCTGATCATTTACCATTTTCTTTTAAACTTTGTTTAACTTTCTCAAAGTTTATTGCTGGGATACGAGTTCTCTTTGTCTTGCGACGCACGTTATAAATATGCCATAAAAACGATATCATTGGCAAAATGCCTGATTGGAAAGACCATGAATTATATAAAACAAGAATTTACTAACGTTGCAATATCTCACCTTTCATTCTGTGCTGGACAAATAATATTATTATGTTGCTACTGACACATTTAAACTGTGCAGCAGGTTTCCCCATTTGATTTTCATTGGACAGTTGTGATTACAGGCAAAAGGTAAGTGCCTTAAAATGTTCAATGTAAAATATATAGGTTTTACTTCTTTGTTTTAAAAAAAGAGAAGAGGCCAGATTTTTATAGAGCAAGTGTTGGCTAAGTCTTGGTATTAAACATCAGGCGAGTTTCTCAAACACATTTAAATTCCCAAATCTGCAAAGCTGATGCAACACAGCAGTATGTAGGGGAGGGAGACAGTTACATTCACTGCTGTTTTAATGCGAAGGGTGGAATCTAAAGTCCTTTGTTAATAACTGCAAATTTCAGTGGTTCTTTGACTTGGAAGTCATAATCCAAACAAACTTTTGTTATGATTTATTACAGAAACCCTCAGGAGAGATGCATAGGATTCCTGGCTTCTACATATGAGAGCTGAGAATAAGGTGTTCTGTAACAGGCTATTTTTATCTCCAAATAAGTACACAAAATGGAAATATATATATGTTGAAGGAAACAAGATAATTTAATTATTTATTTTAAAAATTTAAAAAAAAAAAATGAATAAATACAGTAGGATTTGTCCTTGGGGTTCAGCTTTATCCTTATTTAAGGTTCTCATACTGCACACTACTGGATAAATTCACATACTTTTTCAGGCTGCCATGGGGCTTACCCACCCATGACGACTTACACCGGCTGTACGCTTGGATCTGACTGCCATCTCTTATATTAATATGTATTACAGTCTGCATACACCCCAGCAATTTAACTAATTTGATGAGACAGATTTTTGTGAATGGGAGGAGTCAGTAGGCTTTGATTTGACATGATGTAAGTCTTGAAAAGAAATCAACTAATCCACAAAGATTCAATGTATTCCATCTTCAGTAGTTGAGTAAGGACTTCATGGTTTAGTACTTCACTGTGGAGGGAAGACGTGCAAAAGCCTGTGCATCCGTCACTTAATGGAGGAAACATTTTTGCATGTCCGTAAGAGACCTTGAAGGGCACAGCAGTCTCTGCACCTTTCACAGATTAGACTTACTATTTAAGGAGATTTTGTCAACAGAGAACTTGCTCAGGACCCTCCATAGCTAGCATGAATTTCATGGCCTGCCTTCACCTGTCCCTGACCTGGCCACTCCAAGGCACTTTCCTTTACAGCAGTCTCTCACCTGAGCTTGTCACTTTCCATTTTGGTCTTTCCCTGGGAGCAGAGACAACACTTTTAGAGTCATTTAGGTCTTTAAAGCTGTGGTTCTGTCCCTGGTGAGGCTTTCAAATGCATTTGAGTAAGCTTGGTACCTTGACTTCAAATCAGAATATTTCAATGAGCAGCAGAAAAGCTGTGAATATTTGCCTCTGTTTAGCTGCTAAATACTCCTGAAAATCTGCTTCTATATGTGTATTTGCAGCTGTATGTTATGATATCATTTGTAAGTGTGTCCCTCAGTTCAGCTGGGATAGGGTTAATTTTCACAAGAAGCTGAGAGGGGGCACAGCCCAACGGCTGACCCAAAGGAGCCAAATGGGGTACTCGACACCATGTGACAACATGCTCAGACTTAAGCCAGGGAGCTGGCCAGGTTAGGGTAATCAGTGCTCAGGAGCGCACTGGGCATCAGGCAGTGAGAAAATTGCACTATGTATACCCTTGCTTTGTATATTTTTTTTATCAGTATTATTGTTGTTACTGTTGTCTGCCTTTGCTGTTCTGTTAGACTGTCTTTATTCCAAACTACGAGTTTTGCCTTTTTCTTCCAGTGCTCCTCCCCACTCCACTGGGGGGAGGAGCAACAGAGCAGCTGTGTGGTTCTTTGCTGCCAGCTGGGGCTAAACCATGACAAAGTGACACCAGCTTCAAACCACTGTGCAGACAATAACTATATGCTATGTAAGTATGGTAACAATGAAGAAAATGTTAGAAGTGATAAGTAATTCTCCAGCGAAACTTTGTAGCCTTGTATTTCATCAGCGATTGCTCCAAACATCTCCTAGTCGTCTCCCAGGCTTGTTAGGCAGCCGGTTCCTGGCTCTGTGAAACTCCTCAGGCTGCCTCTGATCCAATAGGGCTGCCTCGCACAATGCCCTGACTCTAGGACACTGCTTCAGTAACAAAACAGTGGGCTAGTTGCCAGTTTTCTGGCGTAAAAAGAAAGGAACCAGAAAAAAATTTCTAAACTTTAAAAAAAAATTAATTTCGTTAAAAAATTTCACAATTTTGGTTTTTGGTTTATACATCAGATTTTCAACAACACAGATCTGGATGCTCTAATCAGCTGTAAATGGTATATTTTGAGTGGAATATTTTAACAATTAATATTAAAAGTCACTTGGGTAATTACCCAATCTGCAGCAAAAGTACTAATAAAAAAGACGTGTTCTGTAGTCTGTTCTTCCTATAGCCAAAAGAGTATCATCTATTTCTTATATTCTTCTTTTGCCTGGGTCTTTGACCTTTACATTTTCTTGGACTTATGCCAGTTAAAAAAGTGGTCTGTTTTTTCAGCAGCAATAAACACTTGAGTCTTCCACACCTTTCACTCTTCAGTGCCAATCGTCAGAAAGACAACAACCCTTGAATTCACATCCCGAGAAACCACAAAGTCAGATGAAAATCTGTACATGGAATAGGCATATTTTATCTCTGGTAAAAAGCTATGTCGGCATGACATTTCCATCTATGAGATTTATATGCTCATAAAGTCAAGTACAGTATTGTAGATCTTTACTTAATTGCTTTGGCAACTTGCTTTACTATGGGTCTTAAATCAGCCAAAAGACCACCTCATCTTTTTAATAAAGAGGTTACAGTGTTGTTTCCAGGCAAATCTGTTCTGGAAATCTGCACCTTTTTTCTTTATTTATTTTACTGTCGCTCAGAGAATGAAAATGTATATAAACAAGTCACCCACGAAATTCCACACATTGGTGGCATAACTGAGTCCTTTGAATCTTCATATTTGAACAGTTCACAGCTCAGACGTCTGACTTGATTGAGCACAGATGTCTACGACATCACTAAGTTCTTTGGAAGACAGGGTATACTATTGCAGTATTAACATTGAATAGGTTTCTGTTTAATGTGTACTCCTGAAACCAAATTCCCTGTGTCATCTGGGATGCTTTCTGCAGATAAGAACAAGTTAATACAGTTCTGCTAGCAGGTAAAGTCAAACTCAGCCCCAAAACCAACAAGTGAAACTAACATAATTAGATAGTTTGTTGTGGATGCTAATAGTTTACATGAAGTCAAAAACAAATCAAACAAATTCTTGGAAAAAGAACCTGTTCAGGGCTATTAGCTATAAAGCTCAGGAAATCCCAGATAGAGTTGAAAAGGTGTGTTGCTATTCATTTCCTGTTCATACACTTTTTCCTATACAGCTGTTATTATCACTTATATAAACAGGAAAAATTGGATCCTCTTTATTTTGGGGCAGCCATATCCCTTATCACATCCTGTGACTACAGTTTATATTAAATTCCTTGCTTATCTCTCTAATGCCCATTCTACATTTATGCCAGCGTGTCCTTACAGAAAGAAAGTGACTGTTGATTAAAGCAGTACAATCAATCGTTTATAACACCTGTACAATCCAATAAACACCAATGTGGTCATATGTTGTTTCAAAATACACCTTAACAAATGTATTTAACTCAAAGCACAGTTAAGGTTAATTTAAAAGATAACAGTTTAGGAATATATATTAATCTACAAAACCAATGATTACTAGATTGCTGTTCTGCAGAATCCATAGTTTTCACAGGTAATTAGGGTCCAGAAGTTAAATAATCCAACTGCCATTTATTTATGTTACCCAACCTCTCAGGCTTTTAAATTCAACATTGTTTGAAATCAGATCTTAAATGCCTCCTGAAACCACTGCTAAATAGTCACAGTTCCTTAAAATGATGCAATTACATATCTCGGGGTTCATAAAAACTAACAGTTCATTTCTCCTTCTGCTGACTGAAGAAGAGCCTGGAATTACAAATTGTAGTGCCCACAAAAACTAGAAGGGCATGTAAAACAGCCCAGAATATCTTATCTTTAGAACTGATGATATTTAAAGGAATCCTGTGGTTTTGGGGTCTTGGCTTATATTCATGAATACTTGGGATGAAGAAAATCAGAGGTCTTTGGGGGTTTTTTTTGTATTAATATTATATCTATAAAATGAAGATGCAATATTATTGTATACCAGCATAACATATCTTGTTCAGGCAGGTAATAGGTATGAAGGTGTAAATGTTTTAGCTCAAACAGGGGAGTATTTGTAGAGTTTCAAACCTGATTGTTAGTACATGCCAAAGATATGTGGGTTATTACTGCTGCTCCCCACTGATTACATTTACACTAGAATGCTTGTACATGCAGTCATCATATCTTTGTTTTGTTGTAGAGAAGAATATTATCTCATGTATATGAATTAAGCACTTCTACTTCTTTTCCAGCCTAGAAGAGGGAGCAAAAGACTCTACATGTATGTATGAAAACATCTTGATAGAATTGGGGGAAGGTGAGGGGTAATCTTTCTAAAACTTAAAAATAACATAACTACAAGAGTGAAATTTCATCCTGATTTTTACTGTAAACTAGCTTATAATTTTAATTCTAAACAAAAACATTATAAAGATGATATTCACAAAATCATTAAACAGTGCTAAGGAGAATGCAAGACAGTACAATACAACCACATTTTGCCTCACAGAAGCCTAGAGAGATTTCAATAGCATATATTTATGAATCAGAATATCAAAACAGAACCTGGTTCTTTGATTTCTTTTAAAGTCTTAGCACCACTCTATTCATAACCCTCAACATGAAATAAATTATATTCTTCATTGGCCCCTTTTCCTGAGATAAACACAAACAGATGGATACATGTAAGTCTGGAAAAGAGATTAGTTCTATGGAAGAGACATTAAGCAGAGGCCATATAAATCTGTCCATTTACAGTGGGCTTCAACTAACTTTAGGGTAGGTAACCCTCCAACCTGAACTCCAGGAGTCAGAGATCTCTTCTCTCTGAGGATCTACATCCAACACAGAGGGGATGAATCACTGTGCGAAGAAGCATTTTTTCACCATTGACCACAGAGCAGGCTGGGTGCCTTACTTTCTTACAGCTAATTTTAAATGAGATTGAGCATTCCTCCTCTCCATATACCCCATACAAATATACCAAAACTTAACACCCATCCAAAAGAAAAAAAACACAAAGATATCTTCAGTCTATCTTATGTAGTAGATACGCCAGTCCTCAGCAGATATCATAAATCTAGGGCTAAATAATTCTTCTTTCCCATGCACTTTAATTCACTTTGGAAGTTCCACAGTTAAAGGTTTTTTGTGGTTTACAGCTCAAAGCAGAGTTTGTTTCTCAGTGATAAACACAGATGTTTCTTATAAATAATGTTACAGTAATTAAAATTTGAGTACAGATCAGATTTTTCTATGAAGCTAAAAGCAATTCACAATAATGGGTTACATTCAAAAGTACTCCACAGTATTTTGAAGGACTGCAGAGCCCCAGAAAAACATCTGCTGTCAATGCCTGCCCAGTTGGCTGCTTGAGATCCATCGCACAGGGCATGGGTTATCTGGAACTGTTCCCTCCAGCAGGACTCGTGTGTAGCCTCGTAAGCCTTCTGCTTAGCCGAGGTTTGACCTGGAAGAATTGCTCACCAGCTCTACCAAGTGTGAATGCTACTACTTCAGTCTGAGATCCAAAGAAGCCTTGTAGACTAAAAACTTAAATGCTTTTTCAAAATACTTGTTAGTTAAATAAAAGCCATGGTTTCACCCTCCACAGCTGCCTTGTTTATATCCTCAGAAAGTCACTTCTACAACACTACTACTCCTACTCATCCAGTCTCACATGTTTTATGGAAAACAGACTCTGTCTGCCACTTCTTTACATAAGTACAACCTTCTGACTTAACTATCACAAGCTTAAATAAGCCCTTTCCAGAGGTCTGCTATTAGGGAAACCTTGGATTTTATGATTCACCTACTCAGTTACTTACAGTAATTGCAGAAAATAGACCTGCAGGCTTCATAAGGTTTCCAAATCTATTCACTTTCACTTTTTTTAATGCGAGAAACCAAGTAAGTATAACACTAAACACCTGCAATGACCTCCTTGTATCATCTTCTCGTTTGCTCGTTAGCAGGTTTTGGGTTTAGGTGCAAATCCAGTAAGGATCTTCTTTCTCCCGTGCATCCTGCCTCTTGACTGCAGTTGTATGGTGGGTTGATTTTCACACTGGTTTCCCCACAAGTACGGGGCACCATTCTGTTCAGCTGTAATAGGGGTTATAACATTCATAAGGACATTCATACAGTAGAATCAACTTCTGGAAATAAACTTTACATTCTTTAGCAATCTGAGGTCAACACAGGAAAGCAGCACTGGAACTATCATAAGTATCCCTGAAGGAAAGTCTCCAAACAAGTTGAACTTTTAAACTGCTAAGTATTATTTGCAAATAAAATTGTCTAATTCTGCCCAGATGGAAGACAGCTATGCCAGTGCATCTTTTGTTAATGCTGTTCACTAAGGTTTTGTGGGTTTTTTTTCCTGTGTAGCATTTAATATCAATTATATTTTCCATAGTACCTATGTTAAATTCTACTTTCAGTTAAAAACATGGAGAAGTTGGGTAAAAAAGAAAATCCTCCTAGAACTTACAAAATCATAAGGAAATCAGATATATCTGATCGATATACTCAGGAGAACAAAAATCTCTGGAGGTCCTAGGTACTGCAACAGGACTTTTTGCTAGAAAGGTGCTTAGGAGTGGATTTATTTAGCTAATCACTGGTGTAGTCTAGGGATCAGAGAGAAGCTGGGCAACATTTAAGAGTACATCCAAAAAGCAGTTTGCTTGGAGATTGCAAGCCAGAGCAGAATTAATCCAAAGGAGGGGACTTTTTTGCTGCTGGCAGAGGGTGGAGTGGAGGCAGGAGGGCCAGCCTTACACCCTGGCAGTCTGTGGCTGCTGCAAGCCCCAGTGAAATGAGGCCCTGTGACGTTACCTTTGCAACAGCACATGGCTCCATTTATTAACTAGCAGGTCTGTGCTCATAAAACAAAGATTAATGCGTGGAAGGTTTTCCTAAAAGCAGAAACATGTTGTAAACATGGATCCATTTCAAACAAAGAAATGGTGCATATTAAAACATTGAGAAGATAAGTGGTCAAATAGCACTTTAGGCAGAAGGGCCTACGCTGATCCATCAAAACCTTGGAAAATAAAAATGAAATGGAAGTGACCTTTTACATATGAATCCCATCATCCTCTCATTGTATCATACATCCAATCTGTATGGCAAACTCAGGAGATCCTCCACTCCTCTTGGCTTAAGTTGCGAGGGAAAAAAAAAAAGAGACTGAAATTGAAGTCTATTTTGGTCAATATGCCCATCTGGGTTTACTTAGACCAAACTGCTATGTCACTTCAGCATGTCTCTGCCTTCCTTCCTTCCTACTGTCCTGTGTCAGGCTCCCTATTCCTCTCTTCCTTTCTGTAGTACCCATTTCATTGAACTCCAGTGTTTGCTTTCTTCCTCACATGCATTGCTGTCTATGGACTGGGACTATTTATGAACTTGTCACTTAAGAACATGTCTTCTGCTTGCTACCACTTTTTAAAGAAGCAAATGACTGCCAGGTTCTTTTCATGACTATTCTTCTTACTGCTCCTGTGTGGGCTTTTGTAAAGCAGTGTTCCTGTACCTAAATACCATCAGTTAAACAAGACAAGTACAAGAAATTAATGCAAGAACTGAATGCCGTTTGCAGAGAAGAATGAGCCAAGACAAATCATCCATTACACTACCTTTCTTTAAAAGAGTGTTTAAATGAGAAAGGTTTGAGTCTAAGAAAAGGAAGAATGTAGAAACAAATTATGAAATGCAACTCTTCCAAGTAATCAAAAGAAAATATTTTCAGGCTTTAATCAATTCACTTACCCATGGAGATACTAATTATCCCTGATCCTTCTTCCTGTATCTCATTTAAAGAGTTATCCTCAAACATTCAACACCCAAAAACTGAATTCCTATGAGAACAAGACCTCAGCCTAACATGAGGGTTTGGCCTATCCTTTTAAGCTAGTATTATGGAGAATTTTTTGCATTTTTTACTTACAGACCTTGTGAGCAATCAGTGCATCACGGATAGTTTTGATAATGGCAAAGCAGATACCCTACTCTCTTCATATGCTTCCAAAACTCTTCTCATGTCTTTGCTAAATCGTAATCTTCCAGTAAGTGATTCTTACTAGTTTGTCTGATCCAGGTAACTTTAAATGGACAGTTAACTTGCATAACAGTACTGAATTTGGGAAAGTGTGTGTTTGCATGTCATGCCCTTTCAGCTTGTGCCCATAATCATTTTCCAGTAGTGCTCATGTCAGAGAAAGCTGAAAAACATACTTGTAAAAATATGTGCAGAGTTATAAAAGAGATGAAGTCTGAAAAGTGTCAGCTAATTCAAACTTTAAAAAAAAGTTTAATCACACTGATACATAGAACTACCTCCAAAAATAACACTCCATGTGACAGATACACATGCAGGACAGAAAACTGGGCAAGAGGAGCTGAGTCTAAATGCTTAATGCATCCCAATCTGGCAGGTAGCACATGCCAGTTCTACAGGCTGTTCAGAGTCTTCTGTCTTGTGCTTGAGATGCATTTCCTCACACTCCTCTTTTTATGGACAAAATGACCTTGTCCTAGTTTCAGTCTTTTCCACTCCATAAATAGATATTCATACACTTGACTTTTCCATTCTAATTTAACAACACGTAGGTCAGATCTTTCTGACCATTGGAATGGAGATGTATTAACAACAACATACTAGTTCAGTCTGGTTCTGTCCTGCAGGTCTTTCATATAATATTCAGAACTGAGAGATTTTTATGGACAGAATATCCATCATAGTTATAGGTATTCCACTACTGACATGACAACTGCCATTATTTTCCCATAAAATCATAATAGCCATCTGAAATAACAAGGAAATGAACAGAAAGCACTTCAGATAGAATAAATATATATTATTAATTAACAGTTTTACACTGGAAAGCATGGCGGGTGGGTGGGATTTATAGTTTTCCATTGAAAAGGTAGCAATGGGAGGGGTTTTTAAACTATTTCATTATTCCTATAGCTTTATCTAAAAACGTAAGCCTAGCATGAAAATTTCCAGGTTGCAACTTTTACTTCCGATGATTTGCTTAAAATATGCTTATGTAATTTTTTAAAAGTTGCTAAAGATCGCCCTGATAGAAAAAGAAATTGAATAATAGCTCTCTAATCTACACTTTAAAGCTATTCATTTATTACGATGCAATAGACAAAATGTTGCTTCATTCATTGCACAGATACTCAAACTCTACAGTGATCATTACACAAATCAGCAAACACATGAAGAAATACGTTTTGTCATCATTAAAGGACATCTTATTTTCAGCTGTAGAATTTCCCATTTTATAGTAGCAAATCATATTGAATTTTTAGAGGTGTCTGAATTTTTTTGGTTAATCTTTTTTTTACCCAAGTGTTTGCTAGGACTTTTATTAATATGCTAAATGAAGTGCTTCCATTTTCCTTGGACAAATCTACATTTAATGAAGAGCTACAGAATGTAAAAGTTTTTGGCTAAATCACCAAAGTATTTGATAGTCCGGTGACAACATTTCCAAATTTGTATTTTTTCATTTCTTCTGTATTTATACTGACATGGCTTGGATAGGACGACTCTTTATGGGTAAAAAACTGGCTGGATGGCTGAGCCCAGATAGTTGTGGTGAATGGAGTTAAATCCAGTCAGCAAGCCAGTCACGAATGGCACTCCCCCAGGGCTCAGTACTGGGGCCAGTCTTGTTTAATTTCTTTATCAATGACCTTGATAAAGGCTTTGAGTGCACCTTCAGTAAGTTTGCAGATGACACCAAGTTGGGCAGGAGCATCGATCCTTTTAAGGGTAGGAAAGCTCCACAGAGGGACCTGGAGAGGCTGGATCGATGGGCTGAGGCCAACTGAGGTTCAACAAGGCCAAGTGCTGGGTCCTGCACTATGGTCAAAACAACCCCATGCAATGTTACAGGCTTGGGGAGGAGTGGCTGGAAAGCTGCCCAGAGGAAAAGGACCTGGAGGTGTTGGAACCTCAAATAGTGTGTTCAGCTTTCGGTCCCTCACTACAAGCCTGACATTGAGATGATGGAGTGTGTCTGAAGAAGAGCAATGAAGTTGGCAAAAAGTCTAGAGCACAGGTCATTTGAGGAGCAGCTGAGGGAACTGAATTGTTTAGTCTAGAGAAAAGGAGGCTGAGGCAAGACCTTGTTGCTCTCTACAACTACCTAAAAAGAGGTTGTAACACAGAATCACAGAATCACAGAATAGTAGGGGTTGGAAGGGACCTCTGTGGGTCATCTAGTCCAACCCTCCTGCCGAAGCAGGGTCACCTACAGCAGGCTGCACAGGACCTTGTCCAGGCGGGTCTTG
>Ga0065711_1038893_pt1 | contig 18310 bp, 6 predicted proteins | sample Hoacrofraction12_FD_59098 | JGI IMG/M metagenome (GOLD analysis project Ga0065711, IMG submission 59098) | Hoatzin crop microbial communities from Cojedes, Venezuela - Epithelial fraction 12 v2 (version 2) | ecosystem: Host-associated > Birds > Digestive system > Esophagus > Crop | place... | reverse complement strand
CCTGTACTGATGCATGGGGTTGTTCCTCCCCAGGTGCAGGACCCTGCATTTGCCTTTGTTGAACCTCATCAGGTTCCTCTCTGCCCAACTTTCCAGCCTGTCCAGGTCATGAAGACCACATGCCAACACTCTTCCCATAAACCTTCTCCAAATTGTCTCACTGATTTTTCAGGCAGTGTTTTCTGCTAATCGACTGCTTTCTGCTGGGTCCTGTACTTGCTTGTGGGCCGTTTCTAGCTCTGACTAATGATATGCCATCCCTACACTTCCATAATTGCACTGATATGTCCAGCAATATTCACCTGTGTTTTTGGCTGGTGGCTCCTGTTGCTCAAGGTACTCAACTTTGGAAGAAGTTTAGTGGCTTACATTTCTGCTAAAGGAAGGCTAGACATGGCCATCAGTGTCAGCCAGTTGCTACTCAGCATAGTAGTACTTGAAATAAAAATGGCAGCAGGATAAAAATAAAATAGATGAGTCTCTACCTTTGTTTTTCAGTGCTGCTTAGCAGTGTTATCAAGACACCTATCTTTCTTGGGACAGGCTGGAAAGAGAGAAAAACTGAAAGAACTCAAACTTTTGGAAGTATTTTCCAAGTTTTATCAGGAAGGAGCTAGAACCACTCTCTTTAGTACTCCCGTGGCTGTATGAGTGCACTAAATTGCCATTTTGATCACCTGGAAAAACAGCCTGGAACTGATCCAGATCCAAACCCCACTAAGTCACAAGGGACTGTTTTATAGATGTCAGCGGACTCTGGGTAAGAATTTGAAGATGCAAGTAGAAAATTCGAGCATCTGCAATGAATATCTTTGAACAGGGTGAAGAAAATTCTACCCATGAATCGCACAGATGGAAATGCTGTAAGGCACTTATTTTGACACTTAGAAACACTTTTTTGCAAACCTATCCCTCAATGAGGTCACAAAAGATTTGCCAATGTTGCCTCAGGTTATAAAGCAGTTTCTTTTTCTTAGAAATGTTCCAGTAAATCCTGGCTGAAGTCTGGCACTGCATTACGGGGAACAGGATGTTTCTTTTTTATTTTTCATTCCTCTGAGAACGCTGCACTTTTTTTTTTTTTTGTAATGATAAAGGAAAGCAACATTGCATCTCCTTTGGAGGTGTTTATTTTTAACACTGTTGTATTTTTCAGTCACAGTGAAGGTTATAATAGGGGTCCATTTCTACACTTTGTTACTCTGAGCTCCTGTGTAATGAACTAAGAAATCACTTATGCTGTTTCAATGAAGATACCTTTAGATACCCCCACATAAAATCCTAATCATGCCTAGAGTAGCTGATGTGTTAGGACAATATCCTAATCATTACCTTACTGCAGAAGTCACCGGATCTTTGCTGATGCTTACTGCCCCTCCGAACATCCACATTTCTGTCCACACTTGTTACGGATCTGCCTAGACTGCAGGACTTAAGTGACAGGGGCTTTCTTTTTGCTATGGGTTTCTACATCTACTCAGAGGGGCTTTGATCTGTTTTGAGGCTTTTAGGCTTCACTGAACAAAAAGAGGTATGAATATAAAAAGACGATTAAGTAATGAACAAAGGAATGAGAATGCATATGAAAGCATGGTTAAATCAAGAGAGAGCTGGTAAAGCAGACATAGGAAAGCCCGAAAGCTAAAAGCATATAACAGACGAGAATATCTTGTCTTGCTGAGGTCTGCTTCTAGTAATGCAGGCAGTCGTACGATGTAGACTTGTTCGCAAACACATCATGCTGCGTTTTCAGACCAAGCATGGTTCTTTGTACCAACATTTACACTTCTCTTATTTAAAAATAAATATTTATTAAGGCCATTTTTCTGTATTTCTAGCAGATTTTACGGGCATTTTGTGTGCTTGGCAATCTCAAGCATTTGAAAATACTGTGTTAGACCTCGTCAGGTTCTTTTAAAGTTAGCGTGGTTGGACAGCTCCAGCACTATAATTTGTAGACCTATTCAATTCCATGAATTAAGAGATCATTCAGTTCCAGAAATTGCAATCAAGTTTTCCTGAAAGGGAAAGTGAGTAGGGGCATGGCCATCAGTGAAAGGAGCTGGCATCTGGTTTAGTGCATCCTTGGTCTCCCTCTTCTGGCTTAGCTGGAAGGAGTGCACCTCATGTGGGATGTGCTGGAGCTCACGATCACCGCTACTGCCAGGGGGTGGAGAGGACATTTGTGAAGTGGAAATGTCCAGGAGATATTTTCCAGCAAGTGGCTGCCAGCATGGAGCACAGAGCAGCAGGCATCTTCAGTGTAGCTCTCCCACCCCCCTCCCATTTTCTCTGCATTGGCTTGAAACTTTGAGAATATCACCAAATATCTCTTTAATACAGAGGGGGGGAAAAGAAATGATGAAGGAGATGATTTGAAAATATGAGTGGGTAAATACATGCAGGTTGTGACCCTAGATGTTCTGATGTAACTGTTAACACTCCCCTCGGGCTAACTTGCATGTTTTACACACTTGCCAGCACTAAGGGCTTAGAAACTCTAAAACTCAGTTACTAAGTTACCAATCATTAAAATATCCACAAAGGCTTTTCTGCACTTTTTTATGCCATTACCAGTCATTCTGTCAGCAAAATCAGATGGGAATTTGAGTTTCCTCTAAAGGGATTTTGACCTGGAGAGTACATTTTGGATTCTTTCTCTTTAACTCTGGCTTTCTAAGCCTGTGTTTCACTAACAGGCCTCTAAGTAGTTTTATTCCTTAAAAAAAAAATAAATGTGCAGGCTGTTAACATCTGGTTTTAAAAAATACAATGTTAGACTTCTGTGCCTCATGGTACCAAGGTTTTTGTGTGTTTCGAAGTTATGCATGAAACTGTGAGAAACAGCATCACCCATTCGAACTGGCTTGCTTTTTCCAACACCTGGCTTACAGATGCGCGACATTTAGAAGGGAATTTGGCAATAGACCTAAAAAAAAAAGGGATGTTAGTAGGGAACGTAAGTTTTGAGCCACAAAAAGAGAGACCACCAGGGAAATGGTTTGTCTATATTTTGGGTTCGCTGCCTAGGAAAGACAGGGACTTGTAACTCACTGTTTGGCAGCAGCTGGTACAGTAGTCCTCCTTCATAAAAACAGAGTTCTTTGGGACTTTTTACTTGAAATGTGTGACAAACACCTGCCAATATATACAATAGCGATATCAGAAAAGCTGGACTTGTTTTTGCTGTGCTGCCTGTTACTGCTTTTGATTTCTCTTTATTGTGTGTGTCCGCAAGACCTCTGAAGTTTGGAAAAGAGATTGTTGTGGTGGTTTGAATTGTCTGTCAGGTTTTCTGTCTTTGTATCAATATGTGCTTTGGGGAGACATGTGGCACGCGTGGAAGAGTCCTGCAAGAACCTGTGTTTGACAGGAACTACAGCCCAACCCAACATTTGCTGAACCAGTTAACTTTTCTTATGCCACCACTGGGATTTGAGAATTAAAACAAATTAAAAAAAAAATCAGGATAAATAAGAAAAGATTATTATCAGCTTAAACCTGACAACAGACGAGCCACCAGTTCCTACGTGCAGTTATACATTGGTGCCTAAAAATCAGTGCCATTTGCTCAACTCCCTGCCCCTCTCAACAAGATAGAGGGTTTCTTCTTTGCTACAGCCCAGATAAAAGTTGGTAACAAGATTAGAAATTAGAAAACTGGGGGGGAGAGGCAGAGAACCCCATGACCTGTAACAAGATTAAGAATATTACATCCCAGAAAAAAAAGATAGCAAGATTAGAAATTAGAATATTCAGAAAAAATCAAACCTGCAGCAAAATTAGAAGTGGGTCTCACTTTGTTAGGAAAGGAGAAAATTGGCTTTAAGACAAGATCGCTTCAAGTTGTGGATTTAGGAGCACGGGGATGTAAATTGTGCCTTTTAAAGAAGCAGATTTCTGAGTAATTGTATCTGTAGGCAAAAGTGCCCATGTCCAGGTAGCCAGCTGTGATGTGGCACAGTTTGTGTGCTGTTTCTTGGGATTCTCTGAGGTCTAATTAGAGCAACACTGAGTGCATGAACTAACCCTAGAGGGCTCTCACGACTCAGAAACCAAGTGCTCATAGAAAAGAAAGGATTGGAATATCAGAGGAGAGCCTTTTAGTTCTATCTGTAAATATTCTCCCTTGAAAAGGAAACACCTGGTATTATTGTGGGTATATCTTAGTACTTCTATATGTGTATTGGGAAGTATTTTGGTGCAAAATTTCTCACTTTGAAGAATAGCTAGGAAGTCTCCGGGTTTTTACTAGGCTTTTTTCCTTTACTTTTCTCATCTTTTTTTATCCAGAGAGAGAATTTTATGAAACAGTAAACAGGACTTTTGAATAAATTTGGCGAATCTGTTGACAAGTTCATAATCAAATAATTAATGTCAGTTGATGAGCTTCAATTGTTGGAGGCCTTTGGGAGATTTCTAAAAATAACTGTGAATTGGAAGATGCAAAAGTAATATTTCTTCCCTTTATTCAGATGATCTTGATGTTAAAAAAGGCAAATACAAATATCAGATCTGTGACAAAATACCATGAGCACTGCAGACTTTCAGAAATAGCACACAATGTGTATATTAGATGTTCAATTCTCCAACACAGAGCAGCTAAGTCAACCGTTTTAGGCGTTTTGACATACAAAAGTTTTATGACTCCAGCTCTACAAAAGAAATTATGTTTGTCTGTATGGGCTATGTATTTAGCACGAAGATTTACAGCTGGCTTATTTCTGAGCCAACATAACAGCTGCTGCAGTTACTTGGAGTACAGTACGTTCTCATTGCGATGGGCTGTGTCAGCAGATGATGTGGTATCCCATGGCGAGGATCCCAACATTTACAGAAGCAGGTACGTCACTGGAGCACAACGGCTCTGAAATTTGGCCAGGAACAGTAGGTCAGTCAAAGACTCTTCTTATTTGAGTAGGAGGTTTCATTCAAGGGACACAATGACTGTGTTTTGCCGGCTTGCACCAAACCATTGCCAAACACAGTATGTTGATGGGACTTTGTAGTGAAGATGAAGCCTAAAAATGATGTTAAGTTTATTGGTTAAAAACATCGTTTACCAAGTAGGAGAAGTTGCCAAGGTCATGGCAAAGGAGAAAAAGACAGAGTGGGACCTACAAGGAGGGTGAGTGAGAGTTAAGGTTTGGTGCATCACCTCTGACTGTCCAGTAAAACTTAGCGTGCCTCAATGAGATAATTCTCAGATTTTATCTCCGCCACAAAAATAGAATCACAGAGATACGGAATCATTTAGGTTGGAAACTACCTTGAAGGTCACTGAGTCCTGCCATGAACTTAACACTGCCAAGTCCACTACTAAACCATGTCCCCAAGAGCTACATGAAAATGTCTTTTAAATACCTCCAAGGACGGTGACTCCAACAATTCCCTTTAAACATACCTTTAAACTACAAATATTATTTAATACATCTATACCTTTGAATTTATGAGGCCAAGGGTAGCTCCCATTAATCATATTTACCTAATCGATAACATTCTCTTAGTACAGTTTATTGTGCTGGGTAATTATTCCATATCTGCTGGCTATATCTGCAGTTAAACTCTTGAAATTAAAAGTGCTCTGATTAGGGAAATAGTACTGTAGCATTAAGAACACTTTACAGTAAGGATTTTCAAGTGAGTATTTCTATGCTGGTGATTATAATCCTGATGAAGACATTACGTTCTGCTCCTGCAGAAGAGAAAGCCCTGGTCTCAACACTAAACTAGTGGCAAGCTTTTATTTTTCCTGACATTTTAATTACATATGAGAACAAAACCAACACAGCACTCCTGGCATCGTAACTGGAAATTGTGCTACTTTTTCTAAAGAAGAGGATGGCTGGAAACTGTTTGCATCCAAGCTGGAAAATCCCACATTATTATTCAGTGTTTGTTTGTTTTTTAAAAAGAAGGAAAGTATTAATGCTAGGCATATTACCTTGATTCAGCTATAGTGGATGATTAGAGAAATGTTAATACTGTGATTAAAGCATTAAAGACAAATTTGCTTAGGTACCACTGTACTAAAACCAAACAGAAGTGTAAAATAAAAATAAAACAATAAAACTAATCTACCAGAGAAATAGGGGTTTTTTTATAGAATCATAGAATCATAGAATGGTTTGGGTTGGAAGAGACCTTCAAGATCATCTGGTTCCAACCCCCCTGCCATGAGCAGGGACATCTTCCACTAGCCCAAGTTGCTCAGAGCTTCATCCAACCTGGCCTTCAACACTGCCAGGGAGGGGGCAGCCACAGCTTCTCTAGGCAACCTGTGCCAGTGTTTCACCACCCTCATGGGGAAGAATTTCTTCCTAATATCTAATCTAAATCTGCCCTCTTTTAGTTTACAGCCATTCCCCCTTGTCCTATCACTCCACACCCTTGTGAAAAGCCCCTCTCCATTCTTCCTGTATGACCCTTCAGGTACTGGCAGCTGCTCTAAGGTCACCCCGGAGCCTTCTCTTCTCCAGGCTGAACAGCCCCAACTCCCTCAGCCTGTCCTCGAAGGAGAGGTACTCCAGCCCTCTGATGATCTTCGTGGTCCTCCTCTGCACCCGCCCCAACACATCCATGTCCTTCTTATGTTGGGAGCCCCAGAGTTGGATGAAGGACTCCAGGTGGAGTCTCATGAGAGCGGAGTGAAGGGGCAGAATCATCTCCCTTGCCCTGCTGGCCACGCTGCTCTTGATGCAGCCCAGGGTACAGGTGGCTTTCTGGGCTCCAAGCGCACATTGCCGGCTCTTGTTGAGCTTCTCATCCACCAGTAACCCCAAGGCCTTCTCAGTGCTGCTCTTGAGCCACCCTCCGCCCACCTGTACTTGTGTTTGGGATTACCTTTTTTGAGAAAGACAACAAATTCCTGAGGAATAAGAGCTGCCTTATATTTTAGAGCTTGGAATAAAATACTCATCACCCTTCTGCTTTTTGAAATGTTCACCTTCAGTTACTATTTACAGGCATCAGATTTTGTATAGCATGAGTAACGGCAAAGAGGAAAATTTTTCCTCTCTGTGGCAATTTTCTCTCATTAAAGAAAACAATATCACAACGAAAGCAATAAGAGGAATGTAGCTATTAGCATCTCAAAGTTAGCTGAACGAAACAGAATGATGCTGTTGATCCTGGAAGTTAGTGAGTCGAATCTTACCATGATATCCACTGGGGTATATCACAACATTAAACCAGAAGTCCTACTAAAGACATCATTCCTAGAAAACAAAAGGATTTCATCTGAAATAACAGCTGGAATAGGAAAGAACATGAAATCATAGTTTGTTCTCCTGAAAAAGAGAAATGAAATTTGCTGGTAAGGGATACTATTTCACAGCTTGGGAAGGGCTGATTGGCAAAAAGAGCTGATTCATACGCACCCTTGCAGAAGTTACATTTTGAATATACACTCCTAAAAGCATCAATCTCTGCAAATACTATGCAGTGGAAAAGAGCAACCAAAATTAAGCTAAAAAATCTTGAAAGTTGCAATCGTGTAACTAGTTGCTCCTAAACAGCAGAAGACGCACTATGGAACAGCTACTACTTGGGCATTTGTTTATTTGTTTTTCTTCTACTCCACTCTACTTCACCTTCCAGCCTCCAATCCTGCCTACCTTCCTGCAAGATAAATAAGACACGAGACCATCCACTAGTTAAAATGCAAGTCTTTGCTTCAAAGAGGGAAGCAAGAGTAGCAGTAAAATGGATATGGTTTTGGTTTTGATTTTGATTATTTTTAACACTGTTTCAGGCTAGGCAAACAGAATTTCTCCTTAAGCACATAGGATCATAGAATCATAGAAGCATTTAGTTTAGAAAAGACCCTTAAGATCATTGAGTCCAGCTGTAAATCTAACAGTGCCAAATCCACCACTAACCCATGTCCTTAAGAATCACGTCTACGCGTCTTTTGAATACCTCCAGGGATGGTGACCATAGTTCGCTGTAGATGAAATTAAGGGAAAGAAACAACTTTTCACCTTATCCTTTTCCTACCTGTAAAAAAAAAAGAAAATAGAACAACTCAAGGCTGCTGCAAAATGCTAGAATGGGAAACTTCAGCCCAAACTATCTATAGTTCTTATTTTAGATGGCCATTAACATTTGCAAGGTACTTTCTGCATCCCTGTGTACTGACTACATCAGCTGCGCTGTGGTAATACCTTCCTATCCACACTGACTTAACAAAATCCTTACAAAGGACCGTTACTGGATACTGGTGGTACTGCAGAATATAAATGAAGAATTAGCAGGCTTCTCTTTCTGTCTCTAAAACCAGTTCATCTGTTTGTGAGCTTTATTCAGGTGTTAGAACAGGGGCTTTTTTGGTGTCTACTCAGTGGTAGAGATTTTAGACATTTTGAGATTTCAATCACAGCTGCAACAAATGAGTTCCTGGAATGGGGGTCAATTTTCTGCTTTTCTGCAATGTTTTCTCACTGTACTTGCTTTAATTTCATGCAATTTCTCCAAGACAAGGCAGATTATGGCCGAGACGCTTTGTAAAACTGAATATTTTGGACTGGAAAACATGATAGATCACATAGCAGGTAACGAGAGAAACCTCAGGTAAAATACAAGATGGAAAGGAAGTATTTAATTACAAGGTAATCTATTTTTAATTTGGTGAAAGTAGTATCTCTTGAGAACACAAACAAAATATCTTCCTTGTCTGGTCATGCATATGCATGAGCTCCATCAAAGCTGGTGGCTTTCTTGACCCATGAGGTCCACAGACTGCACCATACCTGGAGGATTGTTTCTGCTCTGCAGATCAAGCTGACACTGCAAAGCAGCTAAGCCCACAGGTCCCCAGGCTCAAGCTCCTGGAAAGCCAAGCAGCTTATTTCTAGTCTTAAGGGAAAATCAAAGAGGAAAGAAGTGGGCACTCACGATTAGAACACTGAACTAATACACAGAACACTGGGGTTTCTGTCTTTATTTACACCGAGTGGGTCCGTGAATACTGTTTAATTTGGGTGCCCAAAGTATCATCATGCAAAAAACCTTGAGATGTCCCATAAAATGGGTTGCACATGATAAGAGGCAGAGAAAATCTCACAAACTGCTCCTGAAGAGGCAGCATATAAGATTACCATTAGTTCTTTAACCATTTCTCAGTGGAGGCAAAAAGGTATTCCAAAAGCCTTTTTCTGGTCACCTCCATCAGTCCCTGTGTGTGACTGTTTCCCAGTAATGAATGGAAAAAAAATTCAAGTGCACCTAGTAAACAGTCTAGGGAGAGACCGACTGTTTTCCACACCAAAATTCACACAAACCCTGTGGGATCTCATCTAAAACCTCACCAATATTCTGTAATGCGATGCTTGATAAGCAAACTACTTAGCAAAGACCTCAGATCAATATCTCCTCCACTGACCCTGTCACTGTCTTTGTCACTCCTCCTTTGAAGCAATTTCCTTCCCTTTATGTATAAAATCTGTATTTTATGCTCACTTTTTATTTCATTGCAGACAGCACTATGGATAAGAGTGAGAAAGAGCGTGTGAACACGTGGCATAACATGAAGCAGTTATAAAACAATAGTTCAGGCACCCTTGGAGTGGAAATAGAAAACACATATTAAATCAATCACACATGACTTTAGTCAACAAGAATGAAAAACAAGTTATTGACACTGCATCCAGGATGCCTGCCAAGCTCTGGTTTGGCATGATGCTTTTTCATGACACCCTAACGCACTGCTGCAGCATGGTTGGAGGCTGCATGAAGAGTTCGCGTGAATTGCAGCAGCCTTCGTGCCTGCGGTGTGAGCCACACGGATCAACACCACCCGAATGTTTGGCCCAATGATTGTGATTTCTGGGGACAAGCAATCAAATTTCAAAACACTCAGTGGAAATTAATTTTAATGGGTGTCAATTTTGTCCATTGCAATGCAAAACTATGCAGGTTACTTTTTTTTCTCTCTCTGTCTTTTAAAACAACCACAACAATCCTTGCCTTTGGGGACCTGTTTTAATTAACCACACTCTGGCTGCACATCAAAGAGCTGGGGAAAGAAAATGAGTCAAAACCTGAGCTTTTGGACCCTAGGAGTTTCTCCATCCTGATAAAATTGCAGGAAATGAAAGTTGTTTATTCTTCTTCCTTTTATGCATGAAATGTTCAAGAAGAATTCAGCTGAACCCAGTTTCTTGTTTCAGGCAGATCATTAACAACTAAAATGCATAAGAAAGTGGACAAGTAAAACAACTTTTTCTTGGCTATCTTCTGTCATTTTCCAGAAATCCACAATTTAGGAACATCCAGAATATCTGCTTTTCTACAGCTGCTGAGACTAAGAGTAGGAGGGCAAAACGACTTGTTTTAGTATTTCTGTGTAGTACATGAGCCAAGATCTGGCTGCTACAACCACCTCTGGAAAGTTCATCTTAATTGCAGGAATTTCATTTCCACTTCTTGAAATCCAAAGCTTTCAGTATTGGCAACAAAACCATTTATTGCTCTTCCAAACATAATGGTTTCCTGAGTCTTCCTTCTCCCTTTCCCAGGTTTAGGCCCTGTAGGTATCCGCCACAGCCACCTGCTTCTCCAAAAAGGTTTCTTCGAGGAATCCAGCATATTGTGAAGGTCATAGAGGTGCCCACCACTCTTCCTCCAACAGCCTGAGACAGGGGAATGGCCAACAATTTCCTTCCATGCTTTGACTAGTGGAGGAATTCTAATTTTCAGAAATCTGACTGGGGATATTTGATCAAATTTAAAACCAGATTTTCTGTTCAGTGATATCCTTGCAGCCCTTTTCAAGAAACTTAACATCTTGAAAGTTTTTCTATATATTCTCTGACAGACAATTTCTTATGCTGCCTCTGATTTTTAGGATGCTAGCCTTTCAAAAGCTGGAGTTTGATTTTAATATCAAGTCTTGATTCGTTCCTGAGTGGAAAGAATTTTACATGATTAGGAACAAGAGAATAGGGAAAATTCCTTCTGGCTCCAAATTCTGTGAAAATCTATATTTTCCATGGTCATTTTTTCATAACTCATAAACATTATTACAAGCTCGTCAAAGGAAGCAGATCACTGCAGTCTATAAATAACTTACAGCATGCAGCAAATATGGCACTGTTATCGAGGCACAGAGAGTGTCTTATTCATCAAAGTAATACTTTCAGGATATTTTTAAGTGGTCACACTTCTAATTTGCACCCTACAGGCACAAATTCTGTGAAACTATGAGGAATGAGAGTCTTGCTTTCTTTTTCATACTGTGCAAGCAATTGAAGTTCCTTCAGCTAAAACTGAGTAATAAAGTCACTGCTGAACAGACTACCAGGGTCTTTTTCATGTTATTCCAAGAAACCAAGAGCTCATTGCATCATAGGAGTGTCCAGAAATCACACAGTTAAATGCCTTTTCTTGTTCAGCACAAATATTTAGATTTGTGCCATTCACAGACTGAATGGTCAGGACATCAGCTCTTTAGGGACAATCGATCTACCAAACCCTCCTACAAATCAATTACTTACACACATGAGTTTAGAGTCTCCAAAGAAATCTTTACACAGTCTTGTTCCCAGTGTGCTCCAAAATCCTGTGGATAATCTTTGACTAGAAAAGCTCAGATATCAAATTGCTGCATCTCAAGGCGAAGACATTCTTTCCTCCAAAGACTGGGTAATTGCCGTCTTTTTTATTCTGCTTCAGAGCAGACAAACACAATCTCTTTTTTGTCAGGGTATGGCTACAGTCAAAGGTAATCAACTTCAGCAAGAAGGATAAGGTGTGATAACCTCTTTTATTTTGGCCATGTTCCTTTTCGTTAATTTGGAGGTGATTTGTCCGTATGCTGAGAATTGGACAGCCTGGACCTTTTATTGCTTTGTGTTGTCTCTACACAAGACATCTGGTCTGAAACGTTCACCTGAACAATTAATTTGCCAAAACTTGTCTACCTGCATGTGTACAGATAGATATAGACATGTGTGTTTTATACACAAACACACACCGACACTTCCAAAAATTCCAACAATAGCTGTGGGTGGGGTGGAGATTGCCGAATTGCTTTGGATTTAAATGTTCTCGGGGGCCAGGGTTGAATTACAAACCTACACAAGCAGAAGATGTTCCTTTTCTATATTCAAAAGAACAAGACCACTTATCACGCTAATTGCTTGATGCAGTTTGAGCTGCCAGGTAGATTACAAATGTCCAACCAATCAGTCATATGTTCTGCTGCTACCTGAAGAGAGTCCACGAAAACCTGAACAAGGCATCCTACAGTTAATGTGCACCTTAGGAGAGTGCCTGCTTGAATAACACTGATTGAGAAGGTTTCTAACGAGAAAAAAAGTTTCTCATTCCAAGCCAAAAATCTTCTTTTTTTTAGCTCAGTTTCTGTTCAAACCTCTCTGAGAGTGACAGATTCTTTTACAGTCAAAAGAGTTTTTATAGGTCCCACCATAACAGCTAGGAAAGACAGCAACTTCCAAACCGCCATGTCCCAGCTCCAACTCTAAAGTCTTTGCAAAGTTTTTGCCAAATTAATTTGTGCTCTTTCTGTGTTCTGCATGAAACCATATGTTTTTCTCTCAAATACAAAAAAAAAAATTCTCTCCTGGATGTTTCCAGATCCCTACATTTTTCCAAGAGACAAATGAGCTCTTTCTATTCCCCCTACGCTTAAGTGTGTGAGCGCAAGATAAACCTGAATTTCATTCCAAGGTTGTTATAAAATTTGCCTCCCGGTATGTCCACACCTTTTACTCTCACTGGGTTGCAATCTGTGCTCCACCAAAGTGCAGAAAACACCACTGGCCTGTCTAAAGAACAAGCCAGTTATTGACCTCTGCAGCTTGGCCTTCTTCAGTAACGCTCTAACATTTGCTAAACATTGTTCTGCATGAAGCCAGATCAGATTAAAAGGGCAAATACTGTAATCTCTGTTTAGTTTGATCAGGTAAATTACTTCAGTGTTTTTTGGGGAGGATTTCGGGGTTTTTTTTTAATCAATCCAATGGAACTGCATCTTGGTGTTTAGGCGTTTTAAGCCGCTAATAGTTTGAAAGTCATTGGGAATACATATAATTTCTTGAAGGTGTTAAGAAGATAAGACAATTTCTAGTCTGTCACTATGATGTCCCACAGTGACACACTGTCGAAGAAAAAAGGATGATTACTTACATAGAAACCATTACTCTCCTGGCAAGTAGAGTAGAAGCTTGAATCTCATAGTTCACTCCTTCTTCCTGTTTTTCAGTCCTTTACTGTCTGGGCTTCGGTTTATAAGAGAATGGAGAATAAATCACAGATGGTCCACTCGTTACGGCTCTAGGATGGTGTATCTATATATTAGGACCATATATTTTCCCTTATACAGTGTGCTAGGAAAATAAATCTATTTCTATGCCATGATCACATCATCTCCAGTCATGGGCTCCATACCTGCTCTATATTTCAAGTAGACATATGTTCTGTAGAAATAGTTATTCCCATCTTTCCTCATCAGAAGTCAGATTGTCCATTTCTCCTTACCATTGGTGTTGAATTGTATGCAATTTGAAAGAACAACTGAAATCCTATGGACTGCAGTGAAAATCAGTTGTAATACATGATAACATTGTTTGCATGTTGGTGTGTTTGTAACTTTCTCATTTGTCTTTCAGACAACCATATTTGTCATAAACTAATCGGTCATACATGTTTAATGCCTTGTGTGAGTGAAACAGGATGTGAGTCAAAGCAGAATATGATTCCTTGAGTGCTGTTCATTATAATTCTCATGCCCTTAGCTGCTCTGCCAATTCTGACAGAAATATTTGATGTTCATTTTAGAACCCTGGCAACTTCCTGCTGTTTATTGAATGAGATTCTGAGGTAGGAGGGAAAGAAAAAGAAAGAAAATTTTCCTACCTCAGGTGTTGGTATAAAGAGCTTGAGTGCTTCCTGAAAATCCTACTGTTTCCTAAACAGTGAAAAGAATATTCAAGGACTTGTATTTCAGTGACAACCAGAAATTAACTACGAATATGTGCAGTTTTTTGGAAATGTAACAAAAAACCAAGCAGAATCGGTAGAATCCAGTATTTTATGGAGACTTTTCCAATGAATACATTAGTGTTAGTCCAGCTCCAGTTGGTTTTTTTCTTAACGTCAATTAAAATTCATTACAGGAATGGGTTGCCCCTCTTCTATCTATTGCTCATTTTTCACCGATTCCACCATTTCCACTCTAAATCTAAAACTCTGTGTACTTAGTCTTTAATTCTTTATATGAATGTGTGTTACGGGTTTTTCTTTCATAGTACAAAAAAATCCCCTCTTTTAAAGAGTTCTAGCCTGATTGAGTCAAAATGTATGTGGTAACCGGTCTGTGTCCAAACACTCGCCTTTGATGGCTATAATTTTCCTTAAGGGCAAGTGTCCTTGGTTTCAACAAAGCACCTATTTGTTTTAATGAGCAGGTCAGTAATGCTGAAAAGTGCATTCAGAAAAAGCACGAAATTCTCTCATTAATCAGGAAGTTATGAGGCTAAGTAAAATGTAACACGCTTTCAGAATTTGTCCAATAGCTCAGTTCTCACCTCAGCATTCTGCTGTTAGAAGTCAAACTAAACATCTACGTGGAAAAAATGAACTGGTGGTTAAATGAGTAACAAAATAGGATTATTGTAACTCATACCTTTTCTCTCTCTTATGTCTACCTACCATATACTTCAGTCTCATTCTTTTTTTAAATAGAAAGTCTTATTCTCACCTTATGATTTTAAATAACAGGTCCCTTGCAGAACAGCACGGCCTCCTTGGGATACAACTATGCTTGCTATGGTTTTTGCCCATCTGCTAGAAGGTAAGACAGGATAAATGCAAATGAGGGATAGGATTTAATGCCAAGGATGACAGCTAAGAACAGTAGTGAATTTCCCATATGAAGAATGGATGCCTTTCTAGAAGGTAATCTTCAGCCAGAAGAAATGCACTAAAGAATGGGCGAGATTATCCAGGTAATACTATACCAGAGGTCAAGCTGGATGATTAATTTGTTCCCTTCTGCTTTCCCGCTGACTTGCATCCATGCATTTTGCAAGACTTACGCAATGGTAGTAATCACCATCTACATAATCTTTATCACGTGTTCACTGCTCTGAAAATTTTTACAGCAGCAGATGGCATTGTTTCACTGCTTGTCTGCAGAGTTCACATGCAAATGTGTCACTTCTGGTATTGTCTGTGTCATCTAAGGTCATTGGAATTACATAAATAACCGTTTTGTTATATATTCTACTAATCATTCATTATCTTGTGGAAAACTGTAGGATCTTTGCCTGATGGCTCCTAAGTCATGTTGAAATCAGGCTTGAGATAGGAACAGAATTAGCGTTAGCTTCTGGACTTGCTAAGAAATCTGAAATTTCTGGGGGTGGCATGAAAGAAAACAGTCTAGATCTCCATTTATATTATATGAGCTGTATGCTTTGTCAAGGGCATTGTTTGATTGTTCCTCTTGGCAGCACTATAAAGTGGTCCTCAGAGAGCTGCACCTGAAAACATACAGCATTTTATTCCATGTGCACAGCAGTGGAGTGCACTTGTCTGAGGGCTGGTACAATTAATTAAGCTAACGGAAATTTGTTTTAGATGTTCAGTTCATTGGTTTTCACAGCTGAAATGAAGCATAAAAGCAGTTGCTTTATGCATTTGTTAGGAAAAAATCCTTCTTTTTCCTTGTATTAAATTAAACTTCCACTCCAGCTGAATTAAGAAATAGGTTGCCTGCATGTGCTTCTTCACCCCCACTCTTTTATGTGAGTATACCAAGGCAAGCCATTTCCAGATGGAAAAAACCTGAGCTAAGTATCACAGTTAATTCCCAATAACAAGTAATTTGTCCCATGTGACTGGTTTTCTTCAGAGGGCATATGCTCACCAATAAGTAAACATGAGGACATTAAAGATATATTTGCCTATAAGGACGTATGAGATCTGATTTTCTGCTAAAATTGAAACGTGACTGAGAGACACTCAAGCAAAACTGAAAGGCTTATCAAAAGTGCAGAAAACAAGCAGATAGAAGACATTCCTTTTCCTCAGTTCAGAAATTATTTGGCTCGCAATACCTGCCTTAGAGGTAGGAAATGCACTAGATCATCTTCAAGGGTCTCTCTTTCTGCTGGCCTTCACAGCTTGTGTGGTTTTATTGAAGTAGTGCTGTGATACGGCTTGAGGAAGCAGACCTGCTGAACGTGACATGAACATTTGATTAAGCTGGCATCCACAGAATATGAAATATTGGTGGTGGGAATAAGATCTTTAGATAGATGCCTTTGTTTTCTATATCCAATATATTTATCATGAAGAAATGACACTTTTCACTCAACTGTGATCCCCTGAGAGTTACATCTGAGATCTGGATAATTCTCTTCATGCTATGTTATCTACTACTAATGTGATGGACACTATGGTACAGCTTAATGTCATCTAATTTTGGGAAAATATACCTCAATATATAGCCAAATATAGCCAAATTGGGGTCTAGGTGGTCTGGGTTGCTCCTGTAGTTAATGGAGAGAAGCAAGTACCAGAAGAATCACAACATCTTAAGTGGGTTGAATTGCCTTGTATCTGTCCACCAACTATAAAGGAACACAGTGACAATTGGGCTTTAAAGTACCTGATACCTGCCTAATATTAAACAGACATTCTGCCTCTAGATTTTGGGATGGTGGCTTTTTTTCTTTGTTTTTTCTTTTTTCTTAAAGTGCTTATGCTGGGTTCAAAGTCATTTTTCTGTGTACAGTAGGCCCTCTCTCCTTCCTTCCTCCGTGTAAATGTTGATGGCTTTTTGGTTACTTTTCTGAGATTAACACCTAATTCTGATCACGGTATGTAAGAACTTGGAGGCAAAAGGCAAACACAGAGAAAATTATGAGAATTTCTCTCAGTGCCATCATGGATAAGTCTTTGCTTTCAGTCTGCTAAGCTAATGGCAGGCCCTACTAATTTGTGAACTAAGTTTATGAGGAAAATAATCTCAGAAATTAGAAATTAAATTTTGTGGTAATTTGTGCCATTACAAACTCATCACCTTCATGCTTCAAATTTAAATTCCACGTCTGTAAAATAAGTGTTGTTTAAGTTACAATATTTAGCTATTCAAATCACGATATGTTACACTTTCACCTTCAAAAGGTATATAAATATTGACAACATTATCTAATGAAACAGGGATTTTTGAGCTTTGCTTATGATGCAAGAGATGCATGTTTTGTTAAGGTGTTAAGTCTTTCTTTCCTGCTAAGTTTTTGAGGTTTACAGCTGACAGAATTAGATACTTTGCTGTCCCCAAGCATCTTCCAAGTGCTAGTACAAAATGTCTTTGACATGGATGTAAGATCAGAGTACTTTATTCATCTGGATTCTTCAACCTGTTACTGAAGCTAGCAGTTGTCCTCAAACAGGGTTTTACAACCCAGGCTGCTAGCTCCCACAGTGCTTCAGCAAGAAATTTTGTTACCATTGAATAATTCATGTAGTGTAACTTAAAAACATAAGCCAAGGAATACTTTGCATTTCTACACCACAGTCTATCTAAAGTTTTTTCATTAAATAGCATCCACTAATTTTAGATGCCGTATTTAGTGGACTAGACATGCTGCTAATCTGGTTTGACATCTGCAAACTCTATTCAAAATCAGACTTAAAAAGCATCAGGTTAGTCATCCAGACAGATCTTTCTATTTAGCTGACGAAGACATATTGAGATTTAATGGCTGGGAAGCAAATCTAGAAAAATTCAGATCTATAAATAAGTGTGAATATTTCTTACTTTTATTTCCATTAGCCATGGGAAAGTCTTAGTAAGGACTTTGTGAAATTCACTGTCACTTGAAGTCTTTAACTGAAGCTTATGGCTCCAAGTAACTCACATGTTGTGAGCTTGTTGAAGGGAGACAGAGGATAAAGTATTCTAGTTCATATTATTTAAATACCAGATAGGATGATCTAATTTTATAGTCTGAGAAACATGCCATCAAAAATTAAAATATAATTGAATTAATTGTTTTAATAAATCAATACTGAAAACTTGCCAAAATGACATATCTCTTCCTCTCATGCCTGAGAGGAAAATAAAACCAAGACTGTGTAAAACATACATTCAGGGCAGCACAGAGCAGAAAATTGAAAACATATCTCCACGTCTTTAATGCCTGTGCTTTTCCACAAAACCCTAATAACTGACTGTGTCAGAAATCTGTTAAAATGAACAAGAATTGCCATTTATCTAATCTAATACCACTGTTCACAAGGCCACTCCTCCTGCTCTGACACCCCCCCCCCCCCCAAA
>Ga0065711_1006104_pt1 | contig 18310 bp, 13 predicted proteins | sample Hoacrofraction12_FD_59098 | JGI IMG/M metagenome (GOLD analysis project Ga0065711, IMG submission 59098) | Hoatzin crop microbial communities from Cojedes, Venezuela - Epithelial fraction 12 v2 (version 2) | ecosystem: Host-associated > Birds > Digestive system > Esophagus > Crop | place... | reverse complement strand
TTTTCAGTGGTGCCCAGTGACAGGACAAGGGGCAATGGGCACAAACTGAGGCACAGGAAGTTCCGTCTGAACATGAGGAAGAACTTCTTCCCTCTGAGGGTGACGGAGCTTTGGCACAGGCTGCCCAGGGAGGTTGTGGAGTCTCCTTCTCTGGAGATATTCAAGACCTGCCTGGACAAGGTCCTGTGCAGACTGCTGTAGGTGACCCTGCTTCAGCAGGGGGGTTGGACTAGATGACCCACAGAGGTCCCTTCCAACCCCTACTATTCTGTGGTTCTGTGATCTCTGTTTTTAACACTGTGCAGTAGGCCTGTTTAGATTATTTTATTTCCAGATGCATTTGTTCATCTTTATCTCCATTGGTACTCCTTTGCAACATTTTCACCCTCACACTTAGTTTTCTAAGCCATTAGCGTAGTGTTTGGGTGTCTGAGAGAGCTTAGGGCCAGCTGCAGCCTTGGAAATTGCACTGTGAACTCCCATCAGCACATAGTTGATGGGCTTCGTCATAGTTGATAAAGGTGCTAAATAAAATTGCTTTCAGTGCTGATCTGGAGGCAACAAACTACTGACTCATATCCACCCAGAAAAGTCACCTTTCAAAAAGAGCTATTTGCTTTCTGTCCTTTTACTACTTTTCACTCCACAAATAACTCTTTCCTCCAATCACATGGCAACTTATCTTCCATAATAGCCTCTAGTGTGGAACCTGAAAAACAACTTTTGGAAACTCCATGTTATGTCCCCAGGGAAATCCTTTACCCGTGTTCTTATTGACACGCTTGCTAAAATCCTCCAAGAGCTTGAGCAGGCTACTGAGACAGGACTTCCCTTTGAAGAAGCCATGCACATTTCCTAAAAGACCATGTTCTCAATGCTTTTACTAGCCACTAAAAAGCAGTAAAATTGCTAAATTATAAAATTTAATAAAATAATTCCCCTGTTACCAGAAGAGATTTACCCTCCACATTCATTTGAAAACCAAAGTGCTGAGAAACTCGTCAATTTTTGAGAAAATATTATGCTTTCAATGTCAGTAAGAAAAAAATCTAAGCAGTGCAGAAAAAATCTTGCAAGTTCTAGTTCTTGCAAGTGCACCTGATTTAAGAGAAGGCACATGTGATGTTCTATACTTCCAAAGAAATAGATCTAAGATTGGACAAACATTCACGGACACATACATAGGTTATAGTGAAGTGATATGAACTGATATTTTAAGGGCTTGGCCAAATTACGCTGGCTGGCAAAAATAATGATGCAGTATGCAAGCCTGTCTTATGGGGGTTCACTTCAAGGTATTTACGTCTTGGCATTTCACACTCCCCATGCAGGAGAAAGGTTATTCAGAACACAGTACAAATAGCTTGTATTCCCAAGAGCATATTCTAATCAGAAAGAAAAACAGTAACTGCGGACACTAGTAAGAAAGGGGCTCTGTATGAGGGAAATACCACAAAGTCACAAAGACTTTTGCTCCTACCTGCATCAGGCAGGCTCTCTGGTGCAAAAGGGAATGGACCATCACCTGTTGCCAGCTGGAGCTGCCCTCTGGAGTTGTGCACAGAGGCTCAGGGGAGACACAGCCCTTTCTCACTCAGATCCCATCAGATGCCTTTGCTCTGGACTAGAAACAAAAATAAATTGTTGCTTATCAGCTAGGAAGAACAAATATGTCTGTGGTACTCTTGGGGTCTTATTACCTTCATTTTCTTAGTAAACACTACTGGAAATGTACCTTCCATCCCTGATTCTCTTCTCATGTGCTTTTACAATTTCTTCTTCAGTTGTTTCATAAGCCACAAACTAAAGGGTCACCGTCATGCCATACTGATTTATCGCTCTCAAGGAAAAATCAGCCAATATGTGACCACTCACTGCTGCTGAATCCCGCCATGCTCAGGTGCTACAGGTGAGTCAGAGTCGCATCCCGGCCACTCCTGGCTCCTTCTGCAGCCCCCCTGCCTGGCAGCTGACTCTGGCTGCCTGCCCCTTGAGCCTGCGTGCCCAGGAGCCAGGTGCCTGCTCAAGGTGGTGGCTGGAGTGCAGGGCTCCTCTCTGTACAGCAAGAACTTGCAGCCTTGGATGGAGCCAGAGAGGTGCTGAGGAGCACTCGCTGCAAAACTGAGCTGGCAAAAAGCAAGAGTGAGAGGTCTAGGTGTGCAGGAGCATCCTCAGCCTCTTTGGGTAACCTCTGTCTCCAGCATCAGAGCCACAGTAGCATGCAGGGATGTGTTAACCACTCTGTAAATCATCACAGGAGAGCAAGAGGCGGTTGTGGTGGATTGTAGAGAAGCTCAGCCAAAGCCTGTAAAAGAGGTAGTGCTTTCAAACAGGGGAGACGGTGGGGGAATGACGGGAGCTGGCGGTGTACACAGGCCAAGGGAGCAGAAAGCCTAAGCGCAAAGTCCCGAACACTCCTCCAACTCATTTGCGTGCCGCACACTCTCCAGTTGAGCCGTTACATGGACTTCAGCCTCTCCCATTGGAAACATCCTTCAGTCTCAGCATCACGTCCTGGCAGCAGCACTCCAAACATGCCCATAGCCATGCAAGCAGCAATGGGTGGAAGAGTTTATGCCACGAGGTTTTGGCAGGCAAACTATTAACACAAAAAACAGCGGCAGTTTCAGGGATTACAGCTTTTTATCCACTTTTCTGCCATGGTAGTGGTATTGGAAGCATCAAGGGTTGGCTAATCAGCTACTGAAGTTCATAATCTGGTACATTACCTTCAGCCTTCTTTATTGATCTCTTTGCTTGCATCAACTCTAGAGCCAGTGACTTGAACAAGGATGGAGAAGGGAGAGAGCAGAGGTTACACCTTAACTCCTAACCTGAAGGATGGATCTCTTTCCCCCATAACTGACACCTACTTCAGAATTTCCCAGCATAGCTAACTGGAAAGAACAATCTGTGCATGTCTGCAGTTTTGGCACTGTATTGCATTTGTTTCCAATTTTGTGACTTCTTGGTATTTAGCAGCTGAGAAAGATCCTTATTTATTGTTGATGAAAATCTCGCATTTCTAAGTGCAGCTGATCATCAGAGGGGATCTGCCTCAGGACTTCTGAATGCATGGTGCTGTCTGCTCGTGATGCAGCCTATAGTATCCTGTAAGCAGACACACACTTTCTGCTGCTGAAATCCTCAAGACATGTCTCTTCTGCGGCTTCTGCTGCAGTCTTACAGCTCTAGACACTGCGAGATATATAGCAACGGAGCTGACAGCCTCAAAATGCTGCATGTTAGCTCGCAGCAGTGCAAAATCCATAAAAATGTGCCTATGAAGTAGCAGTGTCACTCTCACTGCTTGACTGGAGATCACGGTGAGATTGCTTTAGCCTCAGTCCAATCAGTGTCCAGTAAAACTGAAAAACAATGTTGTAATAAATCAGCTTGAACTCCACTCCCCAGGTACTCAGTGACACTATGACGAATTTCTCCATCCACGTGCAATCTGCTTCTCTCTTTGCCATGGTTTCTCCGCTGTATTTTCAAGCCCAAAGCCATGGTTATCAATATTTGATTAATATAGCTGTGGATAGTTAAGATAAACTGGGGATATTATTTAGCTGTAGAGCACCAGACATTGAAAACAAAGCTCTGCCTGAGTGGCCATAGGTCAATCATTACTTAGGTAGCACATTCAGTGCAGAATTAAGTGGTTTTCTACCTTTGCCTGACGTGGTTTTACATCAGACCTAAAGTAAGCCCTCCTCATAACCCCGCAACAATTACAGCATGCATTGCTTGCATTTGACTGAGATATAATAACATCTAAACTTGAGAAAAGGCTGGACTTTTTAGTCTTTCATGGTTCCTTATAGCAAAATATTCTCTACCAGGACATTTTGCCCATGTACTACATCAAAAATGTATAGTATAAATGAGTAGTGTAAATATTTGTACCATATTCACTTAACCTCAATCCATCATATATATTCAGCTTTAACTGTGTGGGTTTTGGGGGAAAAATATAGCTTCCAGGGTAATTTTTTCAGTACCCCATGCTTGTTACAGGATGGTTTTTACCCCCTTCTTCCCCTGTACCCCACAGGGAAAGAACAGGGTGTTTAAGTCCAGATTTTATTACTCCAAAGCATTATTTATTATTAAAAGCCTAATTTGTTGATAACTGCATGCTAATCTTTCTGAAGTTACAGACAAACAAGATAGCATCACTGATTTCAACACCACGAGGCATTGTCCAAACTCGATTGGAGATATTCCCAGGGTTTTCATATCTTCAGTAGGTTATGATGGTATCGTTGGCCACACTCTAGCTGATCTCCTTAGATATTCATTACTGCCCTCCCAAATTAGATCGCTGCTATCATGTTTTTAATTATAGGCATTTTAAATTGATTAGTTGCATTTAAATTTCTTTGTTCTTGAGACTTCATTAAACAAATGGATAGAGCTCATTTCCAGTTAGCCTTAGTGGAGGAGTGTACTGCCTCGCTTGCATAGGAGAGGACGAATGCTTTCATACTACTCTTGTTTCTCAGCCTGCCCAGCCTTTGCCCTACACGTATAGGCATCTTCTCTCTCTAGCAATTGTCACTTACCATGCCTGCACGGGCTAATGTTCCTTAGCAACATTTTGGTTGCTTTAATTTGTTGAAAAATATTTTTGACAGGTCAATGAAAAAGATTACCAATGAGATAGGAATTTTACAAGAAACGCTACATGGATCACTTATAGTTACTTAATATATTAAATGTTATCTAATGTAAATATTCATAGTATAAAACTCTCATATACACAGTGTTTCATGGGAACAATTAGAAAATTACAGCTGGGTCCCACAAAAAGCCTTCAAAGGCTTTTGTTCATTTTCATTTAAAATATTCAGTTAACACTTATCTCTGATTTCTTTTTCTTCAATCACTTTACAAAAGCCACATCTTGATGGACTAAAGGGGAACTCAAAATAACACAGTTGTTTGATAATATACCTACAAAAATAAATGTTAGGTTGAGTTGAATACGGCATGGGTGCAAATGCACTCACAAATAAACATTTTATTTTTTCTCCTTAAGAATGACCTTGTAAAACCAACTTTGCTCCAAGCAGCAATAAATGACTTGTTATTATAACTAGTTCAAAATTAAAAATGTCTCTGACTTTCCACACTATGCAAGCCATGGAAGGTAATAGACTTTATCTTGGTAACAAGCCAGCCAGCTCCACTCAAGGTCATCTAGTCAGGCAATGCTATTTTTGGTAGCCAAGCAAGGCCAAACCACAGTGATTTTCAAAGAAAGGAGACCTAATAAATTTGAGAGGTAAGGACTGGAAAGGAAATCCAAGTCACCCTGATTGTAATGAAGGAATGTCAGCACAGTGTAGTCAGACAGGGTTTGGAGGGAACCTGTTTCAGGTGCCCAGTGACATACAAATTAAAAAAGAATGATGAGTTGTAAAAAAGTAATAAAACTGTTTATGGTTTTCTCCCATTATCAGCTCTATTGAAGGAAGAATGGTACTTTTCAACAAACAGAGCATATTATAAAATCTGACAACTGTAGCACACAGCACGAGATCCCAAAGCCTCCTTCAACTCCCACCCCATTCCTGCTGTGGGGCAGCCTGCCCTTGCTGCAGCCTGACAGACTTATCTTACAACGCGGCAACATTCAAGAAAAGGTAGTATCAATTCTACCCAAGATATTTATGGACTGGAGCCATTCAGACTTGGAAGAGAGCAGGGTCAAAGGGCCTTTGCATTCCCATCATAAGCACCTGATATTTCACCATTATCCCTCGCAAGACTGGAGAAGAAGAGTGGTAAGAAAGAAGCCCTGCATCACTATAATGACAAGATGGAACTGTATTCAGGAGAGACAGGGAAGATGCTGTCTGAAGCCTGAGAGATTCATCTACAAAGCCAGAGTTAAGATTATGTTGATCAGATATGTTTCTACACAGAGAAGAGGACAACCAAGCAAATGAGCAGAGGGAGGGAGGAGACAGTGCATGTCTGGAAAATGTGCAGTAAACCACAGAACTCATTATAAATTGTACCTGTGTGTACATTTGCTAAGCCAGCTGGATATAATATTTTTGATATACTTTAAGGTTGTTTTGCACCAGTAATTCTTTAAATAATATTCTGTTTTTGCACTGAAAGTCTGTCCCTTCAGTGTACTGAAGACCACCATTTCTTTGACAAAACCACACTAAATAAATAATTCACCACTTTGGCACTTTTGATTTAAGGAGAATGAAAACTATATTCCGTCAGTAAAAGTTGCAAGGATTTCCATTTTCCAGCATTATAAATAACTAAACAGAGACATACAGCAAGCAGTCACTTCTGCGGTCACATCTGCATGCACATCTCCAATTAGTGTTGATGATGGCATTACGTGCATGCACGAAGAATGGAAAAGCATGTAATTTCTGCAGTCTGACTCGATCAGTTGGGTTTGTTTCTTCAGGTTTAATAGCCTGAGGCTGCGCAATCCTGAGATGCTGTTTAACAGTCCCTGAAGAGGATCTCATACTACTATTAGACAGTTATGAACTGTTATTCAGAATCCAGCAAAAAGGCATCTGCAGTCCTACAGGGTTCATGCTAACTATCGGGATAGGCTGCTGAGGGGGAAGGAGAGCGTGAGAGTGACTACCATGAAAAGTTCTTTGTCGGGGGTTGAGATAATCTTTGAGCTAGAGCATAGACGCCTGATCTTCACTTTTACTTTCAGCTTTGTGTAATTTTCATTAAACCCACCATGCTTAAAACACTGCTGCAACACGATTGTTTCCACTTGGCTTGCTAGCTTGCTAAGGCTGATTAACTCCTTGGTTAGCTTATCTCACATCCATTGGCAGCCTGAGTTGCCTCTGGAGACTTTTGTTGCCAAGATGGACTTCCAAAGAAAGGGACCTGGATTTTCCCTGTGGAAAGGCAGTACAGTCTTTGATGTCATCCCAAGAGCAAGGGATCAGAGAACAGCAAATTCACTCCCTTTGTCACGAATCATTTCATTTTGCAGATGAAGCAGTTGATGGCCATCCTGACCCTCCTCCTGTCCAACTGAACAAAGCCATAGGCCTGAGTCCAGATTCAGAGTGAACTGGGGAGACCTGTGGCCTGACACACTGCTGCATATCACTAGTACTGGAGGAGATTTCTGACACCACCTGCTCCTCCATAATGGGGAGAGATACCACTTTTTGCAAGACAGACACATATAGACATCTACATATCTGCGTAGAAGTAGCTAGACTTAGCTAGAGAAGTAGATATCAAGATATCTATCTATCTATCTATATCTGCCTATCTATCTACTGTATCTAGATATAGTAGATTTAGATCTAGACAGATAGATAATCTATATCCATATAGATCTGTCTCTAAGTCTATAGATGTATATCCCTTCCTGATTGTGTGTGTGTAGATCCTGGGATCAAGACTCATAGTTCAAATATTTGTTCATTGCTCTAATAATTTTAGCCCCATGAAGGAAAGCTACATTCTGCCCAAACTAACATTATAGACAAAAGAAAGCAATATTGATAACTACCCATCATTTAATAAAGCTGTACTGTTGAAACAGCAGGAATCTGATTGGATTTCATCACAAGCCTCTGATTCTTCATCTTCTTGAAGACATTTAATTTAGATTATTGTTAAAGTGAATTAAATTAGTATTAACCTTGTCTGTGAAAATGATACTTCAGAAAGGTAAATGTATTTCTCCTGGCACGCATGAAAATGAAATGATAAATTGATATGTGCAAATCTCAGTGCAGATGGAGCCCTTCTAATGCGTAATTACCAATGTGTAACTCTATTGATTAAGTTTGTAGATTGTCAAGTGGGATCGTACTGGATGAATTTTGAGAAATCAGTCTCTGGATATGGTCAGAGACGAGTCTATGACACTATTCGGATTCAAAGTTATACTTCGGTAGGAATAAAGCATGGAACGTCCCCATTGTGTTAGCTGGACACGTGAGAAAAGTAATGAGCTGACATGCAGATTATCAGATTGGCCTTGCATGAACTAGCTAAACTCGATTACCAGCTATACCTAGTCTAAGTGATTAACCGAGTTGAACAAAATGAGATAAAAAACCATTTAATAAAATGAACATTTCGTTGGTAGCTATTAAACTAAGGTTAGCTTCCTAGATTCCTGCTCTTTTTTGGCAAATAGAGGGAAAAGGAATGTCTCATATTTTTGTTATTTGCCTAATTTTTCTGATGTTTATCATTTTATAGGGCTGAAAAATGGATGTTAGTACCGAGTGTATCTCTCAGGTTACAGCTGGGGTTAAGATGTACCCTACTGAGTTATTATCTGACTTTATTTTTCATGGGTACTGCTTGAACACCTGGCTTTTCATGTTCAAAGTAATTTCAGACAAAGTAATTTCTTAGTGAACATGAAGCATCATCTGCCTGCCACATATTTGTTTACTGCCTCCAGCTCTATTCCATAATTGTTCTTAAATAGAAATAATAAATGAGGCACTGTGCTTCAATCTTGAAGAAAGATATGTGAAAATCTATAACACAGTAAGGTTACATGATTACCGAAATGTGCAGCATACTCTTATAAAAGGAAAAGGGCAAGCACATACTTAACCTATAGGTAATTTAAAACATGTTGGAATCTCTAAATGGGATCTAACTAACAGATAAGTCACACTGCACAGGAGGTCAGTTTTAGCCATTGTTAACCATGACATCATAGTTAAAGTGACAATTTGCTAAAAGAATACCAATGACTATCCTTGCATGCCCAGCCAACTCTGCAACTTCTTTAGGCGTGAGGATGAGTACTTCACAAATTCTGGTTGTTTTCAGATGCCTTTGTGTGATAAAAGACATATCAAGGCATGTTTGTCACACACAAATACAATTTCTTTTAACCATGACAGGTTATATGCAGAAATCACAGCTGAACAATTCACATATTATGTTTCAAAGGCATATTGTAGGGTCTGGCATTCCTGAAAATCCTTGGGATTTTTGGAGTGCAAAACCAAAGCAAGAGTAGAAAAGAAAAATAGAAAATCCAACAGGTTTGGGTCACTCATGTCCCACAAACTTATACGACCGTTATTCTTACTTCAAAGAAAGACTAATCTGTGTCTTTGATTCACTGTTCACTTTCCATCACAGACCCTGTTGCCACACTGTGTTTCCAAAGAATAATATTCATCTCGTGTTGCCCTTGTGCCCTCACTGACACTTCCACTGTGCTGATGGAGATAACATCAGTGTCTTGTATCATTTTTTTTTTCTGTTATTATTATTGTATAAAATGGTATTAGATACCAATCAATTCCATTTGGGCCATAAATACGCCTGGTATGGTAGGTATAAATTTCCTAAAGATGCAGTAAACTATCTGTCTTACCAGAACAGGAAGAAGACATATATCAAAATTTTACAGATTACAAGAACAAAATTCTGGAATTATAATTCAATTTCTCCTGGGAAAATTTTGTCCCAGCATTTATGTGTAGAAGGACAGAAGATTCCAATATTTTTTTCACCAAGTCAGAAGAGCTACTTTACCTTTGCCCTCTTCCCTCCTCATCAGTCCTGAACTTTCTCTGTATGTCCTATTTGGCCTTCCGAACCAGATTGGCTCTGATCTTCTCTGGCTGCTTGCTAGACTAGTGAAGTGGAGTGAAATGGAACAGGAATAAAAAAACCTATAGTGTAAAAGAGGTGCAAAGCAAAGGGAAAGAAAATAGAGGCTGTAATGCTGCACCCTTTTGATACACATCACACTGCAATGCAGCACATCACACACAGGGTTGCATCTGTCTAATCATACCTCACACAGCACATAGAAACTGTTGGAATAGCTCCATTGAGGACTGTGCTGCTCCCTTGCAAACACATGCTTGTAAAAACCACCTGGACACACCACTAAATCTCCAGGCTGACTTGAAGTCAGGGTTTGAAAATAGCTGCTGTGTGTGGAAGAAACCCTCTTACAAAGAAGGTGCTATTCGAAAGTGGGCTGATGCATATTTGTTCTTAAAATGGAGCAGAATGAAACCAGAAACTACCAACAGATCCTGTTGAACTCATAAGGAAAATGGTTTTCTATTTTCAGAGAAGCGACAGCCGTTCAGTTCTCTAGTGAAGCTGTCAGGATGAAGGCGCAGTGGAGTTTGACTGAAATATGTGAACTCTCTAATCTCTGATTCAGCCATTTTCATCAGCTGTTTGCCAGTGACTGGTCAAAACGCCAGTTACCTAAAACGCCATTAGGAAAAAAATCATAACCTTCCTATCCTCCCTGCAACAAAACTTTTTCTGTAAAGTACCTCTCATTTTTAAATGATGAACTGAGTTTATCAAAAGCACATTTTGTCTTTGGTTAGCTGCTAAAAAAGAAATCTAAATATAGGAGTGCAATATTATGTAGTTTTATGACTACATTAATTTATCCATGTTTCACTTAATCTTTCTGGGACGCATCCATTTCTTTTGTTGCCATTGGACCCTGTATCCTCCATTGTTTATCAGAATAATTAGATCAAACAATAATTCAGATTTATTGGAGCTCTTACAGCTCATTCAATAGGTTCCCAGAGAGTCTTGGAAATTGAACAAGTTCATATTTTGCCTTTTCTTTTCCCAATGAGGCGTGTGCAAATCGCCTGGCTAACTCACCCTGCTGCACTGAACTGCTATTTGGCAGAAAGAAGCTTGATAGCAGACCACAGTTTCCCTTTCTCTATGTGCCAGCAAGACTGGGACAGCTTGGGCATTACTCAGTTTCTCCAGACGGCCAAAAGGAACTGGCTTTCACAATGCAGAGAGCCAAGTTTAGTCTGCCTTGTCAGGAACAGCGCTGACCGCAAGGGTGGATGATTGTGAAATTAAAGTGGGGACGTAACGAGGACGGCACAAGGCTCTGACAAGGGTGCATGCAGGGGACCCTCTGGAGAGAGAAAGAAAAAGATTTAGTTCTCCTGCTGGTGCTACATGCTCAACTAGAAAAGTCCTGTGCAGAGGAGATGTTGTAAGGCATCAGCACAGGGAGCAGAGTACCTCCGTTGTGCTCCAAGCCCAGCCCTTCACTGCCTCTAGCGCTATCGCACTGTATGTCACGAAACCACTGCGAACAACCCGACAGCACTGTGACTTCTGTCACCCCCACATACATCTTGTGGCCACGGTCTCCCGGAGTACAGACCAGGCATCTGATACTACCTTAAGCTCTTCGAATAGATCTCTGGGTATCTGTGCCAAGGAACACACCACTGCACTTCTGCTATCATAATATTTCTGTTCTACTCCTGCATGGCCCAACACAAACATACTCAGCCCAGATTACTATGGGTGGAAAGCTTCCAATCAGGAAATAAAAGAGTGACTTTCCTGAAGAGTTAGAAGAAGATTATGCTGCTTCTTTGTAGTACTCTGCATCATATGAGAATGGAAACATCTTGAAGGCAACATACACCTTTTTTTCTTTTTCTTTTTTTTTTTTCTTTAGGAAAGTAGGTATCAGATCTCATATGTTGAGGCTGAACTGTCAGTTTAGTATTTACATAAAGCAGATCTCTGGCAAGGCTGCACATCTCTTCAGAAAGACTTCTCTTGGGAAACAGAATTATAGAAAAATATCTTGAAACTTGAGATACGTAAAATAAAGAAAGATTACAGTCAAATAACTGGTTCATGGAAAGCATCAGTTGTATCCAAGGTGATCTGTAACGTCCTGTGTGATGATTATAACAAGAGAGTAAATCTGAACTACTCAGTATTCATCACTGGTTAAACATGCATGGTGACTTGAAGATGATCATCTGCATAGGACCTGTGTCTCACCTCTCCAAGACAAAGCCATGGCACTTCACCTCCAGCACACTGGAAAACAACTCCTTCATCATCTCCTTTGGGGCTGTAGTTACCTGACATTTTCCTGCTAGGGAGAGCAGGGTATTTTGCCAAGAGCTCCTTGCTCATTCATTGCTGCTGCATAGCATAGCATTGTCCTTCTCCATTGGTTGGTATGCTGCGCTCTGTGTGTAATAACCAGCACACAGGGCACATGAAAGCAGAAGCAGGAGAGGTTTCAAGATGTAGAAGCAAATCTTTACCAGCAGTAAACAAGAAACTAGCCAAGTTAGCTCAGTCACCAGAAATAAAAAGAGATTACAAGAGTCAGAATGAAGCAGCAGATCGTACCTTTGAGACAGGTTGATGGCACATACTCAGGTTCTGATTTCTTTTTTTCCCCTTCCCCAGGAAAGAGGCTGTCAGGTCATAGGATTGCAACTGTTGAACAACCAGAAAATTGCAATGAAGTTGTACTTTTTCCATTTCCATACTCTTTTTGGGACAGGCAAAAAGTGTTCTGTTTTAGACGCATTTCTGAAATGAACAACAGAATCAGCCAAAGGAAAGCATCAGGTCCAGCATTTGTGAAACTTGGTCTGAAACTGAAACATCACTTGAGGAATGAACCTCTTATGGCTTTCATTAGATTAACATATACATGAGCCATTATGGAAGCACTTATCCCGGGTCCTAGAACAGCAATGTAGATCCAACAGTCCCTAGAGCGGGAGTGCAGAAGCCAACCTGACCAGCAAGGGCTTCCCCAGAACGGCCTCATTTCCCATTCCTTCTTGTTAGAAAAATATATCAACTGCCTCCTAAAAGAACAATAAACAACTGGCCGCTAGTATAGAAAGTAACACCAAATCACACACACACCCATCTCTCTAGGCTATATCCATTTTTCCCACGACTGGAAATTCCAGAATTAGTGCAAATCTAAATTTTGCTCTCCCTTTGCTCCATACTAGTAATGCCTCCACTTAAATCTCTTCACTCTTTTCCCAAGATATCTCACAATAATAACTAGCATTACGGAAAACCAGACCATATTGAATGAAGTTTTCACACAACACATTTCTCACCCAGGTCCTCACAAAAGAACTGGGTTGAATATCACAAGAGAATTCAGTTCTCACGAGAAAATCGGGCATGATCCTAATGCTGGTGCTGCACCCAGGAACACATGTTTTCTAACAGGTAAGCAAGCAATTTTTTATTTTATAAAGTGGGAGTATAAAACATACTCATAATGTTGTGCTTACTTTACTTTAGCTTGCCACAGGTGCAGAAAGCATGCCCTTCACATGTGGCATTCGCAAGCATCCGTCCATCTTGTTCTCACTGAAGAAACTTCACTGCAGTGAGCTGCTGAACAAGGTGCCAGCAGTGGGAAGTGCTCAGCACTGAACAGATTATAGGGGAAAAAGAAAGAACTTTACAAGAAAACTCTTCTGCTAACCTACAACTTACAAACCCTAGTTTTCTATGACAAATAGAAAAGTATGTTTTCTATATATCTAGCTCCTGCAGAATCAAAAATTCTTCAGAAAACTCCTTCTTCACAGAAGAAATCAGTCTCACATGGAACATCACCCCCCCCCTTCAAAATGACACTCTGGGGAATTAATTTCACACCCCCACAAGAGACCACTCACCCATCCATCCCAGGCTATGCGCGCCAGTCCGAGCAACCACGAGAGGCACTGTAATAAAGCTGCTTTCGGGATGGCAGAAGGAGGGAATTAAAGAGACTTTGAGCTTGGCAAGAGTTGTGTTTTGCACACCTAGGATTTAGGATCTAGAATTATCCAGAATCGACATGATCTGGCACCATCAGGAGGGTAGTACAGACCCTAAGCAGAGGCAGAGTTAGGAGTCTTGCATAACCTCCACTGCTGCCTTAAGCAGAGTCAAAGTTAAACACTAGCTGGGCTGAAACTTTGTGTCAAAACAGGTAACACGGTTTTTGAATAAGCCAATTCCTTGTTTAAACACAAAAGTGATCACATAAATTCTCAAAAAACAAAGAAAAAACTACCATGTCTTACCACTGCGCCCCAACAACTGGCTATTTCTAGGTTTTGTATGCATAAACAATATCTGTACTCACAGTCATTTGGATATGGAACTGTAGGAACTCTCTTTGGAAACTTAGCTGAATGTTAACATAAATGTTAATGCATATTTTGGGGTTTTTTTAAACAACAGAAATGTTTCTTTCGTGTTTTTGAGGACACTGGGTATTGTTTGCAGGATTTTATATCAGCTTAGCATTTTCAAAAAAACAATCCAAGCAAAAGAATGTCTTAAATGTGAGTTAACTCTGAATATAGCGGGACATAAACACAACTAGGAAAAACATCCCAGGCTGCAGGACACAACTCTCCTGCAATGTGAGCCTCTCTTTCCAAATTGCTCTTTAGCAAAATGAAGCTCATTTTCCTTTTGTTTGCACAGATACATCTTTTTTCTTTCTTGTGAAATATAAGTCATGAAATTATACTCTTCTGAGTCAGCATGTCTCTCTGTTGAACTCTAGGAACAATATACCCATCCACTGACTTACTTCTATCTTCTTTAATATTGATAGAGGTACAACAAGAGAGGGAAATCTTTCATAGCTACAGTGCTAATATTTAGCACAGAATTCACCTGGTAGCAACATGGCTTTTGCCTGGGCTGCCGAGCAAGCAATAAATCCCTTAAATGGCTCAGGGGCCACTGGGGCCAGCCCTGTGAAGAATTCACGAAGCAGCACCTGCAAAGGCTGCTACCTTGATCTTACTTTCAACACCTGGAACTTTCTATCCTTGAGAGCACGGCTGTGGACAAACAGCTTGAGCTGGAGGTTGAAGTCAGAGTCGAAAGTCCCTGCCGCCCCTCCGAGGCAGCCGGCCTGGTGCTTTCTGCTCATTTGACTCAGCGGAGGGGCTGCTGCCAGCTGGTTTGGGAAGCAGAGCTGCTCTCCTCGTTGCAGCTCTCAGCCAGCGAAGTAAGGAGAGGGGGAACAGACGGGGAGGGGACGTGGAAAACTGCATATCAACGAGGCTTCACGGAGTCCTACTGATAAAAGACCAAGAGCATGCTCTGATATAGAGATGGGTTCTGCCAATATATTCAGCATAAAACCATAAAATCCATTTCTCTCCCCATTTTCTACATCCCTTATTTATTTTTATGCTTACAGGACTTGCCAGGACCCCTTACTGTGCTTCATTTTCATTACTCTTTCCAGTCTAGTTGCTTTAGTACCAAGAAGATCTCTGCAATTTTTTTTTTTTCAGTAATATAGTCTAGGGTATTTTTATTCCTTCATGCCTGATAGTCATTTTCTGCAGTCTCCTCTGGCCTCTGTGGCCATTTACAATGATTAGCAGTTTGCAAGAGGCAATGAGTTTCTATCTTTTCCGTCTCCATCTCTCTCTTTCTCTCTCTGCTCCTTTTTCTGGCACAGTCTTTCAGTTCTTCATAATAAACAGACAACTGCATAATTAAGAACCTTAATGCCAACAAGAAAATATAATTGAGCCTTCTAAATACCAAGGAAAGAGAGGGAGAGCTTGATAAGTATTGCTTCATTTTCTTTCAAGTCATGGGTTTGGGATTTTTTTTCTCCCCCACTTAATATCTGTTTAGGAACAAAAGATTTTTGTGTTTGCAAGAAAAAGGAGATGAGTGATTTTAGATTTGCATTTTCTCTTCACTACAGCCTAGCATTTCACTGAAAATACAAAAAGGTTTCCATCTTACAAACGAAAGCATCTGTTTAAATAAAAAGCCACTTGAGAAAGAAATCATGAAGAATAATTATTATTATTTTTCCAAAGCAGGACTGAAATATCCAGAGGTCAGTATAAAATGGCTAGCACTTGTTTAAAGGTCTCCTTTTCATTTTTCTGAAGCCTCCATTTAAACTGTGGATAAAAAAATACACTAAGCGTTTTGTCCTTGTTTCACACAAAATATCTTGACTCTTCCAAAAAACGGCAGAAGCCTTTTAACTATATCCATTTTCATGAAGCTTATCTATCCATGTTTGTTGGGCATATGCAAAGCCACAGTCCTTATCATCGTTTTTTATTATACCAGTACTCAGAGACAGTGGCCGAGGCCATCTTCCCCATGCTGGAAGGATGGCACCAAAGCAGACTGCCGTGCAAACAGAAAGAGATGAGCAGGAGAGCTTGAGAAAGATGTTGTGGGGTTACCTGCTGCAGCCAGCGCGCTGGTGCAGACCTTCTGGGGCTGCAAACAGAAATCTGCAGGGCTCACTGCAATGCCAGTCCTGTCACCTATTATAAAATGGTGACAACAGGTGTCACAACTTCACCCAACGTGTCCTACATTGGCAATTTGCTGTTCTCATGGCTGTGATGAACCTTGGGTACATCTCTGAGATGTCTGCTGGCCACACTCGGGTCTCTACGTTTCCCTTAAGTTACTGGAAAAAAACTTGCATTGTTTTTCATGTATTATGAATAGTTCTTTTCGGAGTGCAGAATACAGATTGTTCTCGCTTAAATTCTGCCTTAATTTGACCTGAGAGGAACTAGGAGCCTTGTCTTTGAGAGAGGAGTTCTGAGAAGCTGTTGTCAGACATCTCCTCAGCCTTGGAGGTACCTGAAAGTAACTGATTTCTCCACTTTGTCTACTGAGCTCACTAGACACCTGAGCAAAGATTCCCAAATGCCACTTCAGAGCCCAGACTGGCCTGGTGCATCTGTATTTCTCATTAATTCACTCAGATCTAATCCAAAAGCCCATTATGATGGGCATACTTCTGCTACTCTCCACTTCTGTGAAATAATTTCTTAAGTACAGCGTTCACACAGGCAGCTGGAAACCATTTTGAGGCTCCTCTCAGCCTGAGGGGACTCAGTGTGATTGCTCCCATATCCCAAGAGGCAGCCGAAACTCAGCTGGGATCAAACTGCTTCCACTTCTTGCAAAGTCTCATCTTTATGGGGTAAGCGAGAGACCGAGATTCAGAAAGGCAGAGTCTGACTCTGTGGTCTAGCTAACAGCAGAGCCTCTGGTTTGAGGGGATACCTGGTTTCTGGTCCCACATGAAGAATTTGCTTATGCATTTTTGCATTGGAGAGTCACTGAAAAAAGTACAAAACAGCTAAGGGGTGCACAGCAAGGCTCAGAGTCCCACTAACCCCACTTGTACTGGGGTGCAGAGACTCAAGAAAAACAAGCTTTGTTTTGTGGGGAAAAAAAAAAGTATTATTTTCTCAACAACCCAGTATTTCCTCAAAATTAATTTTCAGTAAGCTGTACTGATTTCACATTGTATCTGATATTGCAGTCTTTCCCTTTTTCTTCTTCAGAAAATAGTATCTGAAAAGATCCTATGATGCTTTTAGGAAAAGTGTGCATAGCTGCTTTACTTTTCACCAGCCAAGGACAGCTAGAGAAGGTCTGCTGTCCTGTTGCTCCTCAAAAAGCCTGAGTGAACCAGAGGACTTGTTGAGGTCCTTTGCAAGAGCCATGCTTAGCGATGGCTCACAGGTTAGCCCAGGTCCAAAGCTGGTGCCATCAGGCAGCCCAGATTCAGCCAGCCTATTTTAGGAACAAATATCTAGCTTTCAGGACACTAGTCACATTCTGGTCTCAGTGCCAGGGAACAATCGCTGAACTATTTTATTTACTAGTAAAAACGTAGCAAGGGACAGCATCGTCCTCAGATGGCTTAGTCAGCCTCAGTATACTTTATTATTAATTATTACTATTACCTGTCACTTGTCTTAATAGAAGACTGACTTCGACAGGATTATTTGCAATAATGTAATAGGTGGAATTTGACCCAACGGGAACATTAACGTGGGAGCTCCTGCACAAGCTGCTTTTGTTTTACAGAGCCTGTGCAGCTTCAGTGCTGCTTTCTCTGCTGTTTATTTCTTCCTCAGTTCAGCCTCGTCCTCTACATTTTCCAGTTGTCATACTGCAGGATTTTGGCAGAGTTCACACGCCTATCAAGGTCTGGCCTAGTCACTTTACCCCACTCACATGCCTGTGTACGCTCCACAGTTACAATAACAGAAACTTCACAGACTGTAAATAAACCCTATTGTTTTTACCAGTGTGCAAGCCTATTATCATTAGCCTTAGCTTCACAGAGGGCGAACATGTTGTGACTTAGACAGCATGATTTTTCCATTCTCCTGCTCATTTCTCACAGTATTTTGTTTCAAACTCTTTGCAGCTGAATGTAGGCCAAACTTGGATACTTCAGCTGCTCACACAGAAACCACCTCCTCAGCCCTGCCTATGAGTCCAGCCAGTAAAGCTGCACAAGAAATGGAAAATGAAAGCGGTCGTATTGATGAGGGGACTGGAGTATCTCTCCTACGAGGAAAGGCTGAGGGAGCTGGGCTTGTTCAGCCTGAAGAAGAGAAGGCTGAGAGGGGACCTAATAAATGCTTACAAATATCTGAAGGGTGGGTGTCAGGAGGATGGGGGCAAATTCTTTTCA
>Ga0065711_1038892_pt1 | contig 18311 bp, 27 predicted proteins | sample Hoacrofraction12_FD_59098 | JGI IMG/M metagenome (GOLD analysis project Ga0065711, IMG submission 59098) | Hoatzin crop microbial communities from Cojedes, Venezuela - Epithelial fraction 12 v2 (version 2) | ecosystem: Host-associated > Birds > Digestive system > Esophagus > Crop | place... | reverse complement strand
GTGAAGAACAGAATAGAATAGAATAGAATAGAATAGAATAGAATAGAATAGAATAGAATAGAATAGAATAGAATAGAATAGAATAGAATAGAATAGAATAGAATAGCAATGGGTCTGCCAGTATAAGAAAATGGGGTGTTGAGGCACGCTATCCAAACAGCTGTACTGTTAGGGTGTAGTGAAGACGGAGCAGACCATGAAAAAGTGGTGCCTGGAGGAAGCAGCACTGCAGGAGTGTGGTATCTGGAGGGAACAGCACTGTAAAACATGGTACCTGGAGGAAATGGCACCATTAGAGCAGCAGTGCCTGGAGGGAAGAGAGCAGCGGGGGAAAGCAATACCTGGAGGGAGCAGCAGCACAGAACATGGCACCTGGAGGACGTGGCACCATGGGGGACCAGTACCTGTAGGCAGCAGCGCTGTGGGGGAATGATGCTTCCTGGGAACGGCGCTGCGGGGGGAACGGCCCCTGTAGAGAGCAGCGCCGTTGGAGAGTGGTACCTTTGGTAACCACGCCGTGGGGGACAGTACCTGTAGGGAACAGCGCTGTGGGGGAAAGATACCTGTAGGGAGTCGCGCTGTAGGGGAGTGGTACCTACAAAGAACAGTGGCACAGGAGAATGGTACCTGGCGGCAGTACCGCGGTAGGGCACTGATGCTGGTAGGGAACAGCGCTGTAGGCAATGGTACCTGTAGGTGTGAGCACTCCAGGGATTGGCGCCTGGAGGGAGCAATGGTGCAGGAGAACGGCACCAGTAGGCTATGGTGGAGTGGGGAAATGGTATCTGCTCTCAGGAACTGTGCTGTTGGATGGGAGTTATTGGAAAGAGCAGCACAAGGGAGGCTGTTCCCATCACACGGATGCTGTAGGGGCAGGCAGGGAGGTCAGTGCTGTTGGGATATGATGTCATGGGAGGTCACTGCTGCAAGGGAAGTCCCAGGAGTGGTCTACAGAATTTTGCGGGCTTGGTGTAGAAGGAGAGGTGTCTCCAGGTATCTGCAATGGAGCGACAGAGGTGGTAAAGCTGCCTGTACTGGAAACACTGCATCCTTTCCTGGCTGAAAGACAGCCATTCTGAAAGAAAAACCTTGCACCCCAGCCCTCAGTTTGCAGCATGGGGTGTGCTCCACCCTGCTGCTCCCTGACCAAGGCTAGAAGAGGTACACTGCTTTCAGGATCTGAACAGGGGCAGCTGGTTGATATTGGTGGCCTATGTTCTCTGTGCCGTCAGCTAGTGAGGATGAGTTGTTTTGACCAAACACTATAGGAAAGCATCCTGCTTTGCCTCCAAGCTGCTGTCCCCACACTGTCACATTCCCCATTTCTCTCTACCACTGAACCCCTCCAGCCGCTCCTTGCATGCTGTGCTTCCCTCCTCCTCCCTTCTGGCATCCTTTGCCATGCTCTGCTGTGTCACGTCCCCTCAGTCCCACCGTCTTCCCTCCCAAATCTGCTCCACCACATCCCCTCACCCGCAACGCCTGGCCCGCTGTGCTGCATCATCCCTGCTCACCCGGCGCTGTGCACTACACATGCGGTGCTGATGTCTGACACGAATGGAAGACAGGGAGAACCAAACCAGACTGCACGTTGCAGATGGTGGCAAAAAAAAAAGTGGCTGAGGCTGGCTTTTAGCCTCTACTTGAAGCTACCTGGCTTGCAGTGGGCAAGTGAACCTCTGCACATCTACTGCAGGAGATGGAAGTGCCTGCTGAATGGGGCTGCCTGCTTTTGTCTCCTGTCTAACAGTACTGAAGTGCACTGTTGAAATCCCCCACTAAGAGCAATAATACTATTAGAGGAGCCCTTGCAAGTAGCTGCAACAGGATGTGTTACTGCCCCGCATGGGGATATATAGAGGGAAATAATTAGCAGCAGCACCAATATGTGCCTCTTCCCTGAGGAGACAGCCTGGCACAGTCTCCTTCACAAAGAGCAGAGGTGCCCTGGATGTCGAGAGACAAGACCAGCCACGCCAGCATAGAGAACAGAGCCGTGGCTGGAGACAGCTTCCCCTCCTCCAGCCAGAACAAGGTCCCAGGGTTCGTCTTGGTGTAAAGCCCCAACCGTGCCCCCTTTTCATCTGAGAAGTTCAAAGGGATGCAACTTTTACCACCCCCGATTCATTCCTATGCAATGTGCTGAGGCAGAGCAGCCCTGAGGCAGCTAACAAGAGGATGCCAGAGAAATGCAAAGCTGTAGAAAGGGGGGAGCCAGAAGACTATGAGGACTGTGAATGCCCAAACAACCACGCAACCCTCCTGGCTGAGAAGTACAGCCTTCTGGCATGGAAATGCCGACAACAGGATGGGCCAGCCCTCTGGAGGAGTGCAGCAAGAGGACAAAGTTCAGGAAAACACAGCAGCTGATCAGACATAGCTTTTACTTTGCGTGGCTAGGATGCCGTGGAGGAATGAGATGCTGGAGAGGGCACGGCCATCCTCTTCATCACCTGGGAACTTTGTCAGCTTTCATGGATTCAAAGTCACAAAACTGCATTCCTAGGGTGGAGGGTGGATCCAAAATCCTGAGTAAGGTGAAGTGAGCACCGTGACTACGAGGTGAGGTTTAGACTCTGCCACCTCACCACACTGCAGGGCATCCAGAATCAGCACTTTGTGAACAAAATTTCCGCTGGTGTTTACCCCTAAAGGATTTTTGCTTTTCTGTGTTGGCACATTGAAGGCTCCGGCCCGCTGGCATGAGCTGAGAATTAAGCTGTAGGGTTGTGTTTGCTCTAAATCACAGCTATTCAGGAATTACACCCTGGCCCGTTCCCGGGTTCTTGAAGTGGAGCGGGTTGTGCCCATGGCACAGAATACGCTCCTTTAGCGGCAGAGTTCTGATGCCAGCATCTCACTGCAAGTGAAGGGACAACACTGGAAAAAGACTTTGGTGCCAGAAACAGACAATGGGAAAACCAGAATAAAAGACCCTGAACACAGCGTTCCTGCTTGATCCTGTGATTTCTAAGCTGCTGTTGGCATGAGGAAATCACCATAGCTTTGTTTGCTGGAGAGATAGCTTTTATTTCAGTCCTGCCAGTACCCTTGGTAGACTCAGAAAAGCACCTTCCGCCAGAGCAAAAAGAGGTGGCACTCATCCACACCACATCCTGGGAGTGCGCAGCACCAGGGCATTTCTGGAAGTGGAAATGATGATGTGGCCTCCCATTTGTCTGGTAGGAAAGTAGATGAGAGAGAGACAGCAATATTGCCTGTTGAGCAGAAGTGAAAGACAACGTAACATGACCTCAAAATGACGAAGCTGGTGGCCCCCGGGGTAACCTGTTGTTCTGAGAGGAAGAGCTGGTAGATCATCTAGGACACAGGCTTAGACTTGCACAGAGTAGAGGTGAAAACTGAACTGTCTTGCCTCTGGTTTCGTATCTTGCTTTCTATCTGTAGCTGGGAGAAAGAAATGAGGCAACTTTCCACATGCTCAGGAAGTAGGACAGTTGATCTGTGGCCAGCCCTGAGAATGACCTCAAATTTCTGCACTGGCAAGCTAAGTTGTCACACCGACATGTGTGGGCATCTTGTCCCCTGTGATGCTTGGGCTCCTGCTTTTGCACCCTGCAGCATGAGCGTGGCTGTCCCCTGCACACGAGTTCGAGTGTGTCCATTTGTGGTGCATGAGCATGTCGGCGTGCGTCCAGCTGGGCTGTGTCCGTGTGTGTTGGTGTGTGTATGTGCACATCGCTCTGTGATGCTCAGCCCCGGTCCCTCTGCACACAGGGGCTCGGGGTGCCACGAGCCAGGTGGCTTCAAGCTTTGATTCAGATTCCCGTGTGAGTCCTGCAAGGGCCACTGGGCTCCAGGGAGGCTAGGATAAAGCTGGAGAAATTAGTGAAAGATCAGCAGCGGTGGCCAAGCAGCCTCGAGAAGGCTGGAGTGGGGCCAGGAGAAGCCAAGGGACTCCTGAAGGTGGTGGGTACCAGAGGGATGCTGTGGTGCTCGGTGCAATGTGACGGGGAGGGCTGGCAGAGGCTGAAGGGTCCAGGAGGATCCTAAGGGTGGGTGTGGAGGCTGGTGGCTGTGCAATGATGTGACCCTCTCGTCCTTTTTCTGCTCCTCATTAGAGTCCCCTGAGCGGAGCAGGCTGTGAAGGGGGTCTGCGCTGAGGTATGTCCTTATGGCTTCTGCCAGGATATCGCAGCTTACGTGTGTGCCAGGGGATGGGACACAGGAGCTTACTCACAGCACGGGGAGCAGTGTGGGTGCCAGAGCCTCTGCAGGAGCCAGGGGTGGAAACTGGTGTGCCTTAGCCCCCAGAGGAGCTGAGAATTTGGGATACGGTGACTGGGGGTTGTTTTAGGGCAAGATATGCTCACATTGGTTTGCTGCTAACTTTGCCACTTCTTCCATGCACATGTCTTTAGCTCTCATTTATGACCTTTGTCAACCACCACCAGCATCATAGGCAGCCTTCTCCTGCAGAGACCTTCCTCGCATCCCAGAGTGACTGGGGATGCCTGTGTCCAAGAGCCCGAAACTGGTGGCAGGAGAATGTGCTGATGAGGTCAGAGCCCCCAGAACAGGGTGGCTGGCTGCAGTTTGCTTCTTCCCAGGGCTGAGGGAGTGCCAGCAGGTCTGTCCTTTTTTGGGAGGAGGGCATTATGTGTACGAGTGTGTACCTGGTGGGAAGGGGCATGCCCTGAGCTGATGAAATTCCCATATGTCTCAAGTCCCCAGAGCTCCTTAGAATCTCCCTCCATCAGTCTGCAGGGCTGTTTGTCAGCAATGCAGTGGAGTGAGCTCTGGGGTGGAGAGATGAAGAGGACTTCTCTGAAGCAGAAGGGGGCTATGTTGTGCCCCATGTTGGGGTAGACAGCAAGGAATATCTTGTGTCTGGGATGGCTTTTGGAGGGGCACTCACCGCTGCATGGAAATGCCAAATTTTGTCCTCATGTGACAGATGCTGTGTGTGTGAAGGGCATGTGGCCAAAGCTCAGGAAGGTCTTGTAGTGTCTGGGGTGGAGGGTGGCTGGTATGTGAGGACACCAGACAATGAACTGATGTAGCTGGTGGTCAGAGTTTCCCAGCTATGCCGGGAGCAAGGAGCTATTGATGCCCTCAGATATCTGGCTCTCTCAGGGGTGGGTGTTTGGTGCACAGAGAGGCTTGGACGCTCCTGTGACAGGGACTCATGTGTGTCAGATATGTCCAGCCTCTCTGAGGGTAGACATGGGTTTTCCCAAGTGTGCTTCACTGTGCTTGGGGATTTCAGGCTCTGCAGGAGACCAGCTGATGTCTGAGGACTTTGGGCTGGGCTTAGGGCTCCTGCTGATGGGTGCTTGGGGAGGCTTGCAGGTGGCCTGGCATGCCTGATGGTGAGCAGGACAGGGCTGCCCAAGGATGGTGCTCAGAAAATACAGTTGTACCTCAAGGCAGTGATGAGCCTGACTGTGTTTAGGGCAGTTCCCTGTCTCCGCACAGTGAAGCTGTCAGTGGTGACCAAAGGTGCTGCACCAAGGGAGTTCCTGGAGCTTAGCAGGGCCCGGGTGGTGCCCACAGCTGTGGGGTGACCAGTCCAGTGTCAGCCTGTCTGCTGCTGTGCACATCTGGGCTGTTGAGCACCTCCTGTGCAATGCTCATCTCCAAAAGATGTGGGCTCAGTGAGCTCTGCCCTGTGGTCTGCATCCTGTTTCTCTCCACACACCCGCTGCAGGGAGGGTGGTTGTCCAGGGGGAGCTGGGGCTGTGAGCTTGGATGGGAGTCATCAACTGCCAGGAGCCTTGGGTTCCCCTCCCAGCTCTGCCTTTGCTCCCTGGGGTAGCCATGGGTCCGGCTGTCCCCTCCCACAGTGGGAGTGTGCGGGTAGGACAGAGAAGCCCAGGCTCTGCTGCTCTCCCCTCTGCTCCACCCTCATATCCTGAGCTGGTGGTATCCAGGCATGCATAACGATGCTTTCGCTTGCTTCTCTGCAGATCTCCGGCCTCTGCCTGATGTAGCCATGACTGGGACCTGTACTCGGGAGTGCACAGAGTTCGGCCACTCCGATACCTGCTGGATGCCCGGCCAGTCCTCCCCCAGCCGCAGGCCCAAGAATGCCCTCAAACTCTCCACTTTTGTGCCTTACCAAGACAGAGGGAGTCAAGAGCAAGTCGGGAATGGCAGCCCCAGACTCTCAGAAGAGCGCAGCACCAAAATGGCCAACCTCCGCCTGCTCCCCACGTACAGTGCCTTCTCCAATAGTAGCCATGAGCCCTGCAAGGACTCTCCCATGGAGGAAATTCCTCTGACCCAGACCTCGGACTTCCAGCCAGCCACCACTCCCTCGTCCCAGACCACCAAGAGGGAGATATACCTGTGAGGATGGGCACGAGGGGCAGGGAGCAGACACGCTTCTGAGGCCAGTGTCCAGAGGAACATTTTAAACTTCAATGCTTTATCGCTCCCGTGGCTGGTTCTCCAGGCAGTGGGCTCGGTGGACAGCAGGGCAGGGCAAGGCAGGGATGAGAGGAGCGCCTTTTTAATATGTTTTTTCCTGGGGCTGGCGGTGGGTGGGAAGGATGAAGGCATCCAAAATCCAATTTCTGAGCACTTGCGGGTGCATGTCTCCAAACTGCTGCATCGCAAGGGAGGGCTGAGCAGGCTCCTGGTGCAGAAGGCACGGCTGGGGAGAAGGGCTTACGTACCAAAGGTCCACACAGAGCTGGTAGAGTTCCTCGGGTACAGGACGAGGGGTGTCCCCACGCATGGGAAGCAAGCTGCCTGTCTCTTTGCTGTAGACTCCTGTAAATACGAATCTTAGGAATGACATTCAAGTCCTGCCTGATCGAAACTTTTTATTGTCCTTGAAACAAAAGACATTTAAACAAAAACAAAAAAAAAAGGGAAAAAAAAAAGAAAACAGAAACAAACCACAGGGAGCAAATTCCAGCTCTGAATGATTTGCTGCGTGGAAGAGCCCGCAGGAGCGCAGCGTCTGGCCCACACTTGTGTTCTATATTGTAAATAGAGACGTGACCAGTCCCTGAAACAGCAGCTGGGGAGGAGGGGCAGCGTCCTAGCTGGACTGTAGGGACTTTGCTATTTTTCGACCTGGATCTTTCTGAACATTGTCACTGTGCCCACAAGCTGCAGGGTCCCTAGGGACTGCCTGGTGCCATAGGCAGGGTCTGCATTGGGGGGCATTTCCCTGCTAGTGGCCCTGCGCCCGGTGGGTGGAGGAGGGATGCTGAAGTCCCCAGTCAAGGGACCGGCTGGGTCCGGAGAAGCCCTCAGTCCGACTCTGCTGGCAGGGAGGTCGTCATAGGCTGTGGCATCTCAGCCCATCGCCTCGTGCCTCCTCCGGGGCAGGGGATGCCCATGAGGCCGGCTGTGCCATGCCTTCGACCTCCGTCCCGTCCGCCTGTAAGCCACCATTGCCTTTGAGAGGAGGAGCTTTGTCTCAGGGTCACACTGGGGGCCACCGAGCCCCTGCCCACTGGAGTCCCGCTGCCCTTAGGCCACAGGGCCACTCTCACGGGATCCAGCTTTCTCTTCCATTGTCAAAGGTCAACCAGTCTCCCCGGTGGGTCCTTGCTGCCCTGGCATCCTCAGCTCCCTTTCAGGGTACCCCACTGAGGTGACGCTGCACACGTGGCAGGGAGAGGACCCTCTCGCCCCTTGAGGAACTCCCCTGAGGGGGATGCCTGGCAGTTTTCGTGAGCCTCTCTGCTCCCTCAGGAGCCAGGGCACAGTCCTGTTTTGGGGGGCTCCGTGTGGGAGGGGTCTAGGGGCCCTGCGCCTCATTCCTGGGTAGCCCTTCCTGGTCCTCCTCCACCAGGGTGCGGGGAGAGGCTCTGCTGCACCGTTGTTCTTCCCGTACTCATGTGCACATTGGTCATCTTCATCTCTGGGATCTTCCTTAGGGAGCGAGGCCAGTGGTAGCTGCAGGCTGGTTCCCTCTGCGGCTCATCTTCGATCCACGCGGTCCATTGCCGCAGGGCTTGTGGATGGCTCTGTTGGGCTCAGCCAGCACGGGGACACTCCAGGGACAGGGCACCCAAGTCGCTGCGGGTCAGAGACTGCCCTGCCATAGCTGTAGTGCCTGTCGGGGTGCAGCATGCCAGGGGATCCCCTTCCCAGCCTCCTCCCGCTCTCCAGGATCCCTCTCTCTGAGCAGCTCCTCTCCCTTTGCTTCGGTGGCGGTGGCAAGATGCGGCCAGCTCCCCGGTGCAGCTCTAGTTGACCTGTGGGGACATGGTGTAAGCTGAGCCTGGGTGACAAGGGCGGCAGAAGGTGCCTGCTTGCACCTGCTTCCTCGTGCCCCAGCCCTGCTCCTCGCCTTTCCTGGGTGGCACCATGCCACGCTGCATTGTCTGCAGCCCCGGCACCTCGGCGTGCCACCCGGAGGAGGCAGGACCCTCCTCCGAGCCTTCTGCTGCTGCTCCCCGCCAACCGGCCGAGGGCCCCTCGAGGCAGGTGCGATGCTCCCGGTGGACGTCCACCTGCCCATCTGGGCATCCCTGCTCTACCCTTGCCCATGGTGGCTGCCCGACGGGGCCCACATTCCCCTGGCCTGGCTGCCTGAGCAGGTCACGCTCCTGGACTTGTTTTTATTGTAGCTCTGTAGTTTCAGGGCCAAACTGGGCAGAATGTGCAATTTGGCCATGCTGGCCAGGATCTTTGACTCCACTGCCAACTCGACTGCTCATGCCTCCCCTCGGCTCAGGCAGAGGCAGTGTCCAGTGACCCTCTTGGGGACCCCCCAGGAGAGCAACATAGCCACATCTGAGGGGTGCTTGTCCAAGATCAGCTTCCCCCGGCCCCTTGCCTGTGGATGGGCTCCCTACCTTCTACTTGGGGTCACCAGAGGGACCCTGAAGCTCAGAGCTCTATGGCTGGGGTTGCTGTCTTGTCTCCTGGAGCACCTGGCACCTGGCAATGAACAGTGTGAGTGTGGTGCAAGGGAGGGGTGGGAGGGATGGGTGGGAGTCTCCTGGGGTGCACAGAGGGATGGTGGGGCAGGGTCTTTGGAAGGGAGCACTGCAGGGAGACAGCATGGGTATCTGGGGGATGGAGAGGGGATGGGTGTCTAGGGGGAGTGTAGAGGGGGACAAGGGAGGGTCTGTGGGGAAGAACAGAGGGGGCAGTGGGAGTGGGTCCTCAGTTGGGTGCCAAGGGGTGGGAGGTTGTATGGGGTGCAGCGGGGACGGGTCCCTGGGGAGGAGAACGCACTGGACATCGGTCCTTGGAGAGTGTGCACTGGGGATTTGTCCCGGGGTTAGCCGTGTCACTGGGGATCAGTCCTGGGGGAAGGTGAAGAAGAGGTGCTGTTAGAAAGAAGCTCATTTGCACATTTATAAGCCAGAAGGATAAAGCCTCTGTGCACGTAGGGGGGGGATGCTCCCCACGGGCTCCAGTCTAGACAAGCACAGGGAAGAGGAGGGGGGTTCGACACCTCTGCGGAGGAGTTCACTGTATCTCACACTGCACTAGGACAAGCCAGGGGTAAAACCAAAGGTGGGAGCCAGGGAGCAGGCGGGCTGCGTGGGAAGGATCTAAGCGACCCCTTTGTAGCTCTTCAGTGTTGGTTCTATTTATACGAGATTTCATTTCCTTGCTTGTGATGCCTTGTTTTTTGTACAGTTTTATGTACATGCAGGTGTAGCTTTTCTAAAGGAGAAATCCTATGGCAGAGTAAAGTACCCAACTATTTTTCAGATGGTGACCTATGTCTAAGGCAATGCCTCTTGCTAAGGTTGTATTGCTCTCAATGTGTGATGCATTTCCCTGTGCGGGGAAGGCTTTGGGCCTTGGGCTTAGTTTTCCCCGGGCGCTGTGAGCACAATTGATTCCCTTGTAATTCTTTCTGTTCAGAGCAGTGAGCATGACACCGTTGTGATCCCCTTTCTGTTCTCTCCTGTTCTGTTTGTTTGCTGAGCTGTCAGATGACCAACTCCATTGTAATTAGCCCTTCCTGAAGCTTTACAATAAAAGTGTGAAAACCCGGGTGTCTGTGCCTGATGGATTCTTCACTCATGTCGCATCCTCAGAGGTGGCCTGGAGCATCCTTGTGGAAGAAAGCACATGGAGGCAGTGAAGAACCTTGGTGGCTGTGGGGAGATAGCTGCTTCTCCTGCCCTGCTCCAGGTGCAAGGAGCCCTGGCGGGGTTGCTCGTTTCCCCTCTCCTGTTCTCCAGTTTAAGGATGTTTCTGCACAGGTATGAGTAAAATAATCCCACAAAGCAGTTTGCCACAGACCAGTCTCCTTTATTTAAAACTGTTACAGCAAAAAGACATCTCCAGCCCTAGGCAGCCTGCACTTGTGCCTGTCACCAGCTGAGGTGGGAGCCAGGGAGGGTCCCACCAGCTATCTCTGAACTCCCTCCCACCTCCTTCACTGCTACTTGGAGACCTCATGGCATTTCCCAACATATTGCAATCTCTGTTACCAAGCATGGTTGAATTTTTTAGGTTATTTAGACCCTTTTGAAACAGCTGGGCCACTTCAAACCAGGGCGCATTTGTGGCTGCTTCCTACCGCAGCTGCAGGGAGCTTGTTCAGCTGTGGTGGTTGTGCTTTTCTGCTTGCTTTTGGTCTGCATTAGGCCAGATTGAGAGGTGTACAGAGTAGTTTCTTAGCTCAGAGCAGAGATGTTTCCCTCATTAGTCAGGTTACATATGGGTGCTACACGTCTCAGCCTTGTTGGGCTCTCACATGGCGCTGCAACGCTCTTTGCTGAGTTGCAGGCACTGGGTTTGCCGTGGTCATAGCACCAGGCAAAGGCAAGACTCACCCCCAGCTTGAGAGCCGCTGACAAGTGTCCCTGGGAAGGAAGCATTTCCAAAGGAAGATGTAGACCACCGTCTCCTCGGTGGGCTTTTGTAGAGACTCCTTTTTTACCATCCCCTTCTCCCTGAGCTCTTCTCTGGGCCATGCAGAGGGGAACCAATGCCCCCCACTCCTGAGGGATAATGGCTGAGCTGCTCTGAGCGTGTGGCACAGAGCTCATGGGTGAGGGACTGAGAGGGTCATAGGCTCTCAATTGCCCCTCTGTGCAGGCACACACCAGCTGGGCAGCAGGGATTTGTCTCCAGGGTCCTGGGGAACCAAATGGCCTCGCTGCCTGCTGATACCTCCATCCTAGGGAAGGAGGATCCAGTTGTTGAGGGTGATGCCAGACTCCCACAGCTGGCACAGGGGAGCAAGTAGCACCCATGCAGAGCTGTCAGCACCCGTCTGCCCTAGGATAAGCAGGATCATCAAAGATTGTCTTCGTCAGCAGACACAGTCCCAGGACCTCCGTGTCCCTCCTAAACATGCCTGGCCTGGTGCTGTGCCCTACCCTTGCTCTTGAGGCTCCCTCCTCCTCCTCAGTCAGCCCAGTCTGTGCAGACCCTCTGTGCCCCCTATTCCTGCCTCCTTCCCCTCCTCTGCTCTAGCCTTCTCTTCCCCCCCAACATGCCCACTCCCTCACATCCTCCATGCCCTCCTTCCCTACTCTGCTGTGCTCCCCCCACAGCACCCCTCACTCTCCCCTCGCCTCACCCCAGTGCTGCAAGCCTTCTCGGTCCTTCGGGAGAGCCCTGAGCAATGCATTGCATCCAGCCAGCTCTGTGCTGGTCTAGAAACTGTTTGGTTTCCATGGCAGCACACATCGATTATCGGGGTGGGAAGGGGCCTCACGGATGCTGCGGGTGAGGATGCTGCGGCTGCCTGGCATGGCTTGGGGCTTGGACACAAGGTACTTCTGTCAGTACTTCCCTCAGGATGGGTTTTGGTGCCAGGTGAGCCCCGCAGGTGGATATAAAAGGGTATGCTCCAGCACAGGATGGGTCCTGCAGGGCTGGGCCTCATGAGCAACTGAAATGGAGTCAAGTGACGTGGCCTCGGTGTCCCTGCAGGGTCCACCGGTCCTTGGAGGTTTGCACAGCCTGGGACTCCACAAGCATCATTCCTAGCCTAAGGTAGAGGAGATGGGAAGCTGCTCCTCCTGCCTGCTTCTTGGTGGCCTCCCCTGGGGTGCAGGCATCTGCAAAGAGGGGTGATGGTCTTTCTGGCTGCCAGGTGGGGGTGGTGTGTGAAGGGACATGGGCAAGGAACTGCTTGCTGCATAAGCTTTGGTCTGAGCTGAGTTCTTCAAGTACATCTGGTTTAATAGGGTCCTTGGCTTACAGCAGGAACTGGGAATGTGCCAGGCCAGGGACATCCATTTTGATGGAAAAATTAATTCTCGTGTCTCCTGAGGGCCTGACCTTGCAGCTTCAGCTGTTCAGCTGCCTGTACAGATTTGGCAGATTCATTTTCAGTGCTTGCATGGTAAAGTGGATGAGATTTGGGCTCTCTTTCTGGCTCTAACCAGGAGTGACCAGGTGCAGTGGCACCACCTTCCTCATGGAGGCTGCCTCTCCTGAGGCTTTCTCACGGTATGGTTTTTCTCAGTAAAAATCACTGTGAAGCTGAAAGCAGAGTTACCAGTAACCAGAGAAGATCTGCGTTTACTTGGTTTCTCATCTCAGTTCCTCACTTGTAGAAGAGTAATGGGCATTTCGGCAAGCGAGAAACAGGGAACCAGGTGGAAATCTTAGGACAGCTTGATTTATTTTCACTGAATTTTTAAGGAAATAAAAGGATCCTGAGATGGTTCCTGGGCCAAGCAGATCTGGTGGGAGGAGAAAGTGAGCCAGCAGAGCTCTGTGCAGAGCTGGCTGAAGTGGTCAGGCAATGAATTCCCACCATGGTGGCTTCCTGGCTTGGGTGAGTGACAGGAGAGCACAGACTTTACTGCCTACCTGTGCTGTGATGGTGGCCACAGACATCCTCCCAGCGTGGGAGCAGGACGCTGGGCCACTGCTGTGCCAGTGTCATGCTTGGCATAGAGGTTCAAAACCAGCTGAAAGCAGTTTAAGAGCTGACATCATCTCTTCTGTCAGGGATGCGTTTATGCCATGATGCCCACAGACAGCTGTGGGGACACGAGAGCAGAGCTGGCTGTGGACAGGGCAGTGATGGGCTTGAATAAACATACCCCATGGTGAGATCGTGTGAGGAACAGAGCCCACCGTGCACAAGGAGTGAGACGATGGTACGGGGAAGTTGCAAAGCCCTGCTTTAGGCTGGTATTAGGCTGCGGGGAGGTCACGCCTGCCCTGCTCATCCCTCCTGTGTACCACCATTAATAGGATGAGTGGGGCTGCCTCTGCTCACAGCGGCCATGGAGCCCAGCCTGCGTATGTTGAGGTGGCCCCTGGGGGAGATTGGATATTGTGCCACAGGAGAAGCCCCTGTAATCGCCCACAGGATGATTGGGATTTGCAAGCAGCTTGGGGGAGGCAGGAGGACCCAGCCCCAGGCAGTTTGCCGTGGTGACTCTGGTTGTCTGGCAGTGTGATGAAGGGGATTAGGAGATTTAGAGCAAACCCAGCCCCCTCTCCGGGGGGCTCTCCAACTGAAGCCCAAGCAGAAAATGCAGCTCATTTTATTCCCATAGGCAGATTGCTGGAAAGAAGGCTGGGGTGTTTCTAACAGCAAGTAATCTAAGAGCTAATTGGCATTGTCCAAGACAGGGAGAGTCTACCAATTTCCTCCACGGCCAGATGCTCAGCCCCCAGCAGCTTTCACCCCACGCTGCTGTTCCCACCCCTTTCCTGAGCAGATACCAGCCCCAACCACTCTGCAGTGCTGCAAGCACGCTTTAGCCTGGGGTGAACATCAGATCTTCCAGCCCAGGATGGCCTGGCACCATGTTTTAAGTAGGCACAGTTGGCTGAACTGTGCTTTTCTTTCCCATCTACTTGTGGTGATTGTGGAGCTGAGCCTGGCCCACACAAAGGCAGGGACTCTCAACAAGGGAGTTCTCACGGGGGCTTATGGCAAAAGGATCTAAAGGGATTAGTGCAAATGGAAGCCACGCTCTATTCCAGTGGAGAGGGAAGCGTGCCTGCCCTTTCTTACCAAGCTTGCCTTTCCCTCCCCGCTTGTCCATCAATCCTGACAGGCGTGCCAATCACCAGATATCTCAGAGCCCATATTCCTCACAAAAGGCAGCTTTCTAAAACTCGCTGTCCTAGGCTTCTCCAAATTCACGGATGCGATACATCAGATATCTTAGCTCCCTGAGCCTATCTTTCCACCCTGATCTCATTATGGGCAGCCAGCTTTTGTTGCAGAACCCAGTTGAGTCCCACTTTCACTTGTGAAGCAGCTCCAAATTGCGATTTTACCAGATACACCTCTGGAGAAAGACATTTTTTCAAAAGGCTTTAAAAACTAAGGTTTGCAATGTCAGGGTGGACACCAAATAATTTTCAGTTCTCTATTTGCAGCAGCCTTGTCACACGTCCAGCTCTGCAAGGAGGTGGGGTGCTTTGGAGCCCCGTGGTGCTCTGCCTGTGTTTCTGGGTAGCATGGAATGTTTCTGGAGGGCCATCAGCACCTACTGTTGATTTGTTAGCCTTGCAATAACACTGAGGTTCCCACCATAAACCACTGTGGTGTGATGCTCGGCACCATGCAAACACAGACCAGAGATGTTTGGCTCTCTGGCATTGCCACACTGACGTGATTTATAACATGCTCATGTTAGGGTGTGGGCAGACTACCAACCCACGCAACCACAACCCCAAGCAGACAGCTTCACCACCAGCTACCTTGCTTGGGAAGCTCAGCTGCCTGCAAGAAGGCAGTTGCATGTGTAGACTGAAACCGGGCATCAGGGATTGTAACTCTACAGCTGAGACGAGCCATTGGAGATGGCACAAAGATGGCTGTCAGCTTGAGGGGGGGGGCTGTAATTTGGCAAAATTGACAGTAGCTGTCACACAAAGCAACCGTGGGCAATGTGGTGCCAGCCACCCTCTCTTGGCTGCAGCAGCTTGGAAAGGATGGAGGGGTGCTGCTGCAGAAACTGCTCCTGCGTCTCTCACCACACAGAAGAAAGCGTCTGCAGGCAGCCGCATGGCAAGTTCATGGAGGTCAGCTGCAGCAGCATCTCTGCACACACCAGAGATGAGCTTTGAGCATCTTTGCAGGCAGCAGGGGAAATTCATGGATGTCTTGATGCTGTGTCTCCCAGCCTTGTCCTTAGCTGCTTTTCGTTTCTTCTTCTGCTGCTCTGCCCACTCACAATGTGTTGCCTTCAAGGTGATATCAAGGCCCAGCAGCACATTTCTTCACCCAGGTGAACTCAAACATAAACCACTTGCAAAGCTGGGGAAACCCCTAAAGCCCAGAGCTTTGTACCCAATTACAGCGGAGGTTTGCAAAAAGAAGATGGCTGTCATTAGGAAGTGGATAATAAAGGTCATCTTGCCTTGCCCATACACGAAACACATCACCCTAACAGTGCATCTTGTGTGCTCCATTCCAAGCAACCACTTCCACTTGCCCCTAAGCTCGTACTGCCTTGCTGCAACAAAGATCAAAGCCAGCAGGAAATCCTTGAAGAAAGCAAACGGCTGTGTACAAAGCCTGGGCAAAAGCTTTGGGGCTAGGCTCGTGTGCAGGGGAGGGATGACCAGAGGAAGCAATGAGGCAGAAGGGAGATGCAGAGCAGTGAGGAGAGTGGGAAGGTGTCAGAAGGGATGGAGCCTTCTTTCCCTGCCTTATCTTACCTCCAACTAAAGCCTTCCCCCATGCTCTCCATCCCTCCCACTCACTGCTCTGCTCCTCATCCTGGCCAGTGTTTCTGCTGTCTCCGGTTTTGCAGGGGACCTTCTCCTCTGGCCCTGGCAGGTCAGAGTCCTCTTTGCATGCTCAGCGCACAGATTGAGCATCTCCCACTCACCGTGCTTGCTCACTGCAAGCAGACCCGTCACTCACGAGTGGGAGGCTAGGCGGCACCACACCCCCTGCGTTATTTATATCACAGCCCAGCAGTCACCTCCAAGCATGGCTGAGAGGGCATGGCATTCCTTTCCTGGGATAAGCTATGCTCATCCCAGCCCTTTCCAAGATTGCTGGAAAGGATGGCGTCTTTCCCAGTGCCTCTCTGGCTGCCAGAGCAGGTCTGCCATGGCACAGCTCCCTCACCACGTGGACAAGCTCATCCAAAATGCTGATGACATCACCTGCGCCCTAAAATGCTTTACTGAGGGTAAGGTGGGTGGGGAAGGTCTGGCCATTTTCAGAGACCAAAATGCAAAGGAAAGGCTGTTTGCCCCTGCCTTGCGTAGCTCTCCGTAGGCCGAAACCTGCTGAATTATGCTCATGACTCAAATTTGCAGGAGATGAAGAGATGATAAAATCCTACTTGCTGTTCCAGGGCTCCGCCCCCAGCCTGATGAGATGCTGGCATATGCTCCACCAGCACAGCCACCAGTGATGGCTGAGCGTGGCAGCACACTGGAGGCAATGCTTGAACCCTTCACAGATGTTGCCCATCAAACAGCCTTTGGGACACGGTGAGATCCCAGATGGGTCACATACGTGAAATAAAATCAGCCACAGCTGAGTCTTCTGTGAGCTGGTTTTCCTCTCTTCTGGCAAAGCTAAGCACTTGCTCCATGAGATTCTTGCCCTGCCTGGGAGGAAACACCAAATACCACAGTTCTCATGCTGAAACTGAGGACTGTCTTGTCTGGCTTTCTCCCTCCTGTCTTGCTTCATCACTTGTGTTTGTCCTCCCATCCTCTTCCTGCAGGGCAGTCCAGCACCAGCCCAACCCTGAGGACCTCTGGAGCCTGCCTTGTGTCTGTACAGAGGTCTTAGTCACCTTGGTATCTTGTCCCCAGCTCTGGGGATGCAGGGTAAGTCACCGTCCAGAGCCTGGCCAGCCTGAGGTCTGCCCTTCCTCATTCCTGTCCTGTGGTACCAGACGTTTCTCAGTCTCCCACCTTCCCAAGCCTAAATGAGAGACAACAGAGCTCACATACACTCCAGACCTGAGCTTGGTTAAGCACCTCGTGCCTTGTCTTGAGCTGGACACTCTCTGAGACTTTTCCAGGGCCAGAGGTCAGTGACGGCAGGGGGAAATTGATGCAGGCGAGACACTGGTCCGGGAGCAATCCCCCGCTTACCCTGTCAGCTCTTGTTTAACCTGGCAGCCTGAAAGGCTCAGTGAAGACACCAAAGGGAGTGGGAGGCTGAGCCTGCTCCGCCAACAGACATGGCATGCAGCCCATTTTGGGACAGCTCTTTGTAGCCTGGCAATGTGTATAAGGAGGGGTAGACAGAGCAGCTCTCTTCCCCTGGCCCATAGCCTTCTTGGGCAGGAAGGGTGTCTGAGCAAGAGCTGGGGTGGAGGGAAGCACAGGGAGGTTGTCTATGAGGAGCAAGGAGCAGAAAGGGCATGCCTATGGTCCATCAGCATCTCAAGTTGTAAAAGAAGCAGAGTAGAAATTCCAGGACCAGCCAGTGTGCATACCTGCTGCAAAGATGGGAAGAGACCAGGTGGCACATGTAGCTAGACTGAAGGAAAGACAGCGCTGAATGGAGCAGGACAGGCTTTGTGGGGTCCTGTCTCCTGGGCTGTGCATCTGGGTCTTACCCACTGACGCAGGCAAGACAAACACCTTGAGTGCAAACTTTCCTCCAAGCACCCTCACCCTTTCCCTGCCCTGGGATGAAGTGGTGTCCACAGCAGCCTGGGTACTGTGGAGGTACACAGCCCACTGGGTACAGCACACGCTACAGGACAGGGACCAACGTCAGTGTGTGAGCAGCGGCTGCCGGTGGTGCCTGGGTTTGCACACAGATGCCATCCTCCTCCCCACACAGCAGAGAGCTCTCCCTGGGGCTAGCAACAGGGCTTTGTGTTCGTGCACGCCTGCACCACAGGGATGCTGTGCGTGTGACCATATGTCCAAGGGGGAGCCATGCATGTGGCCAGCCACAGGCGATGTCCCCGTGTCTCCTTCCTGGGCACAGGGCGGGGGGCACACACTGCCTGCGCTCACACACGCAGCCATGGGCAGGTGCGTGTGCTGCATTCGGCCAGGGGCGGTTATTATTCTTTATTAGTTTTCCTGTCTGTCTGACATATTCTTTATCACTCTGTCTCAATCTTTCACTCGTCCTCCTTCTCTCCCTCAATCATCCTCAATTAGTTTTTCTGTCTGCCTCCCATTCCCATATTCTTCATCAGGCACTCCCTCTCCCTCCCTCCCCCACTCTCCGTCTCCTCCTCTCTCTCTATCTCATCTCCACGCAATTTTCTCCCCTCCTGCCTCATCTTCCTCACTGCTGTGGGAGGCTGTCAGTGTGGAGTGGTCAGGAAGCACAGGGCTATTGTTCTTTTGCAGGAGGTGGTGGCTGCTCAGTGGCCAGTCCCACGAGTGTTCCTGCTCCATCTCCATCGCTGACCTGGCTGCCAGGCACTGGGGATTTTCCTAGCTGCCAGAAGCAGCCTGGGGATGTGGAGTGCCTTCTCACCCACAGC
>Ga0065711_1038891_pt1 | contig 18312 bp, 9 predicted proteins | sample Hoacrofraction12_FD_59098 | JGI IMG/M metagenome (GOLD analysis project Ga0065711, IMG submission 59098) | Hoatzin crop microbial communities from Cojedes, Venezuela - Epithelial fraction 12 v2 (version 2) | ecosystem: Host-associated > Birds > Digestive system > Esophagus > Crop | place... | reverse complement strand
CCTAGCCTTTCTTTTGCTGCTGATGTAGTTGAAGAAGCCCTTCTTGTTGTTTTTGACATCCCTTGCCAGCTTCATTTCCAGGTGAGCCTTGGCCTTCCTCGTCGCATCCCTGCATGCTCTCACCACGTTTCTGTACTCCTCCCAAGTGGCCTGCCCCTCTTTCCACATTCCATGGACAATAGTAGATTTATATACATATATTTATAGACAAAAGTAGATTTATATACACAAATATATTTGCACATATGTAGGCAGTCTTAATACATGCCATAGCTTCAAATTCTAGAAAAAGACATGTAAATGGCATTCATTTTTCAGGGAAGGATCACTGAATTTTCAAGCAAAACTAAATCTTATCATGGTTTATATAAGTAAGTGCTACATAAGACTTTGATAGTGTTATGAAACTAGATAATAGTTATTGTACACAAGACCTATGGCATGAATAAATCTGCTGATATAATTCCTTCTGTATTTTCTGTTATTAACACCTTAATCATATATATCTCTTTAATTATTGTTGATTTTTTCTCACCTTACAGGAAAATACTCTTAACCATAGGATGGAAATGTGGCATCTACTTCCTGCACAGATGCCCAATGTAATGGACAGCTAGTTTAGTATATGTGATTGGCAGATGATGCAACTGGTAGAAAAAAAAATGTAAAGAATGTTCATTTGAACATAGTAAATGTAGCAAATAAATTTGAAATTAATTATTTTTATTGCCTAGATCAATACTATCGTGATTTGAAAAATCAGTACTGATTAAAATGGAAACACTTGAAACCAAAATACACTACATTTTCTCAAATTAATTTTCCCACCTCCTGAACATTTAAAAAATAATTCACAAAAGCGTTCGAGCATCTTGTTTCTTTTGAGGCAGTGTAATCATACATATTTTCATTCATATCTGATACTACAAAAGCTACAGAAAGATTCTATTGTTAGTATGTGCCATATTATTGGTATTAACACACTCTAAATATGTGGAAATCTCATTCCAGCAGGGTTTTCTGTTTAATTTGTTCCCCTGTGATAATTACAGTTTGTGTCTGAGACAAGAGTCTTTTTTGTTAAGATCCAGTGCTTCTGTGCAGCCCAACTGTTATGCTGAGAAGTAAACGAAAAATCCTGTGCTCAAAAGCAACAGAAATAGGCCTCAGTACATTCATTTTCAGGTCTCAGCTCTGTGCAGAATAAAAAGACACAATGCAATTTTCAAATATGGTATCCTATTGATGTGTCAGAAATTATGGGAATTTTCCATTGAAATACAGGATTCCCTCCAAACAATTCATTTTACTTTCTTAGTGTATTTGTCTGTCTTATTAATTTTTTGTATCATGAACAGTTTAAACAACAAATACATTTGTCTATACAGACATGTGCATGCATGCTTAGGTATACGTACAAATGCAAGTATATGTGTATGTATTCCTCTTTATTCTAACTTCATTTCACCAGGGTAACCTAATGTAGGGAGATTTCAAGATTAACAACATTAGCCAACAACATATATACTAGTTTCTTCAAATATCATCCATTTTCTTGAGTGAAGAAAATGGTGCAGAGCACCACTGTCCCTTAGATGACATCTGTCATCTCATCCTGCTGCTACCACATAAGTAAACATCGGATACACAAAGGATACATTTTTCCCATTTTCGTACAGGTACATACATATATACACACACAGAGTGATGGAATCAAGTATCTTTACTGACCTTGCAAATGGCATGAAGCTGGGAAGAACCACAAGCACTTTGCAAGGAAGGCTTGGAATTCAAAACAACCTTGACAGGTTTGCAAAATGGTCAGTAAGAGAAAAGGGGGAGGGAGGACGAAATTCAAGAATGGGAAGTGCAAGGTGTTACTTAAAAGAGAAATGATCAATAAACACAGGATGGCAGTGCAGCTGGTCAGGCAGAAATTTTTTTAAGAAATTGGTAGCTCTATGGGTCATGCTTGCTGCAGGTTGGACATGTGTTAGGATCATCAAGTTTTTGTGGAAAAGATAAAATTTATTCTGTGGTGGATATGCAGAAGACAATGTACACCATATTTAAAAAAAAACAATCCTTTTGGTTAACTCAACATTGTGGAGGCCTTAATGAAAGTACCTGAGTACCACACTTCAGAAGAGACATGGATCATTTTGACAAGAATGATCAAAGGCCCAACAAGACCTTCAAAAGAGACTGAATACACTCATTTCATCTAAAGAAGATAAAGAAGGGAAGCGTGGTACAGTTTTCAGAGAAGCCAGCAATAACCTGTTCATCACATCCCTGGTCAATCTAAAAAGAAGACATGGATCCAAAATCCAGCAAGGAAGATTCTGTTTAAACATCTGAAGATATTTTTTATGGGCCATAATAGTGCAGCAATACTGCAGGTTGGTTTGGGACATGGGGAGACAGTTTGGTGGACACATTTTAATCTTTAAGACTCAGTTAAACAAATGGATAAGCTTTTCTTGATTTAGGGAAGGAGATGGTCAACAAGATGACTTGAACACCCTCCAGCCCAACTTTTCTGCCATTTCATAGAATACAGTCTCTTCTCCAGTGTCTTGTTCCTCTGTTTTCACATTCAAATGTTCCACTGCACATGTCATTCTCTCATTCCTTTTGTGTTTTGGTACAAGGTGTTTTTTTCCCCTTTCCTTTTTCTATGATATTGCTTGTATCCGGCTTTCTTGCTTTTCTTCCGTTGATATTCATCTGCCCCACACTCAGACTTCCAGTCTTCTGGCCTCTCTTCAGTCACAGTGCATCTCTTCCCCTTCTCTCTTAGCTCCTTTCTGACTCCTCTCACTTTAACTCCCTCCCTTCTTTCCCCATCCTGTCTTTCAAGTAGGAAGGAAGGAAAAGCCTGGAGCTGGATACTCCCACAGGCAGTTATTCCTCTTCTGGGATTTCAGAGACAGAAAGTGAGGGGTCAGACCTGTTGCCTCTTCCCAGCTCTTGGGTTGTAAGATAGTCAAGGGGAAGCAGCAGCAGGGCATCAGAAACTGCTGTGGAGGGAAACTGGAAGAGGAGAGATGCCTATCGAGACCCAGCTGTTGCTATTGACAGTCTCTCTCTGGCTCAGCATGGTGGGGGTGGGCAGTTTAACCATGGATTATTTATGTACTGTAGCACCTAGTCTATGCTTATTTTCACTCTTTCTAGAGTTTCATCGCCTTTACTACCACAGGGCAAAGAACTTGATTTAAACCTTCAGCCTGTCAGGAGTGCTGCTAGGGAAAATCATCTGCTTTTTGAGGCATTTGTGGGAGAAACTTTTTGGGGAGGGAGAGGGGTAAGAATTTTCTTCTCCTTTTCTGTTTGTCAGTTCCTCCTTTTCTTGGCTTAATCTAGAGTGTGTTGTTGCACCACTCCTGAAATGGTCTCTTCCCCTGGGACAAAGCATGGTCCCTGCTGCTCAGCCTTATCTTAGCATATTTGTTTCTTCTTTTCCTGTTTCATAATTGATATTGGTCGTGCAGGAGTTTATACAGAAACTCACAGATGTCACAAGCACGCTCACACATGCACGTATCCGTATGGGCATGCACTTGGCTCCAAACCACCAGCGTTTCCTCAGCAAGCATATGGGATGGGATCTTGTAGCCCTTCCGCTGATCTCTCCACAGGGACTCCAGAAGAATGCCCCGACTGCTATTCCTGCTGCACTGCTACTCCTCTCTCCCTTCACATGCGAGCTTTCAATTGACAGCTGGTGCCAGGAACTGCTTTAACTGGTCCTGAAAAATTAATCCTCTCTGGGACTGTATTAGCAACACAACGTTCCCTTTCCAGTAGGGTGTCAACTCAGCACAGTCACTTGGATGTTGTGAGCTGGGAATCCTGCCACCAATAAAATCAGGCACCATGCAGACACATAGTCTCTTGGCTACTCAGAGTATGAGCGGTGCGATGCCCTCTTGCCAATTAGCAAGGCTCATTCAGTGAGGTAAAGCTGCCAAGCAAAGAAAGACTTCGCTGGGTCCCCTACTAGCCGTTGCAGCAAATGTCGTCTAGTTTGTGGGAGCTCCCTTCTCCGTGTCTGCGCTGCCGCATCAGCACCAGGACTCTCCTCCCAAACTCTGCCGAATAAGCCGGCAAAACCCTTCCCACTTCTGGCCCCCGCTCCAGCTGTGCTGTGAACAGGCTGAGGCAGCCTGGCCAGGCAGCAGGGCTGACCCGTTGGACTCCTGGCTGTCAGCGCAGCCTGACGGGTAAACAAACAAACAAAAATCCCAAAGAAAATAAGAGTGACTGAAACAACTCACTACAGTAAAAGAGTCCTGAAGGGTTTCAGGAACCATATTTGTCACCCAAAAAAGCAAAAAAAAAGAAAAAGCCAATAGCAACCAAAACTAGGCATAGCAGATTTCCCACATCCCCTTTCCCCTCTTGAAATATTGCTCCAACACTGGCCCATTTTAAACAGACTGTGGTTACCTCGGTTATGTGGTGTGTACCCTTTGTGAAAACCAAATAAACAAACACCACACACACTCCAGTAATGCAGGAGCTGCTCTCAGACTGCATATTGGCTCTGAGCCACATCTCCCGCAGTAAGGGGAGTGTGGAAATGCACAGTCTTGGCAGCAGCTTCCAGCGCCTCAGGCTCTCACAGTTTATTTTATTTATTTATAGGATTTTCTATGGCACTCATCACCCTCATATCTAAGCATCTTAGAGGTATTAGCAGACTTACCCTCACAACCCCTCTTTGAGGTAGGAAGTGTTATCATCCCCATTTTATAGATAACGAACTGAAGGCTCACCACTTGTTTAGACTCAGGAGAATTTGGCAGAGCTAGGGACTGGACAACCAGCCCCTGAGCTCCAGTCCTGAGCATTAACCACAGAAATCTCCTTCCAGAGGCATTAATAAGATCAATGAATTACAGGGACAGAACACCATGGGCATATTTGACTCCTGTTTTTTTCTACAGTTCCAGGTCTAGTATGTGTTTCTACATACATAGAGAATAAGGCAAAACTGTGTATTTGCACTTTCCCTTATCTTTGCGGTCTGAATAGGGATATTAATATGGCAACCTTTTTCGTTAGTGTATTTAATGAAAGCAGTTTAGAAGTTTTAGACTTGCATATAGCCAAAGTCTAACATGTTTTTGGCATGACACTAACCCTAAATTAGTTGCTCTATATTTATTTTTATTTTGTACTTCTCTTTGTTGTTCATTTTTCAGATCTGAGGACAGTCTGGCATTGCTCTGAATTAAGATTCTTTTTTCATTCAATTTTTTCCCCTGTTGTTGGTAACTTCAATAATTTAACTGTCCGTCATGCAGCGATTTCAGTGTTCAAACGGGCCATTGCTATAAAGATTTGTGCCTCCTGCTCTCCATCAGAGATGCATTGCCACTGTACAGAAAAGCAGCAGGCACTACTGTGTGTCAAGAAACCAGGAGGAATCCATGTCTCTGCAAATGAACCATGTATTTCCAGGGTTCAAAGGACAATGAGAAAGACAGGATGAGTCATGTGACTTTTGGATTGTACCCTGATAAATGGCAGGTCAAGGAGGGTTGTGTTTAATAGTATATTCCTCAATGAAATGTCACTTTTTCCTCAATGTGTCCTCTGTGTGAGCTAATTAAAATCATGTTTTACTGCAATGTCAGCACATGAAGTTGCTGACTTTCTTGTTGTCTTCTACATAGTACAAAATGAATGTTGTCATTTGATAAATTCAGGATCTTAAAGGTTTTGTCTGATGCGGTCTAATGTATGCTGCTCTATATATGTTTAATGCTTCCAAACTGCCCCTCTTCCTTTGTTCAAATCACAGCATTCATGACCTATACATAATATTCTCTGCTGCCATCCTTCAGCCTCACCTTCCTCAAAATTAACAGGATTTTTAAAGAGAGTTCAAGCAAATATCAGCACTGCTTTTCTTCGAGGCTGTTTTGCCTTAGTCTTTAAGCAATGTGTCTGAAAGCCACCCTCACATGCATGCAATGAGAACTGGCTGTACTGGATAATTTTTTCACAGCTTATTTTTATACTGATGTCAGGGTATGTTTGCTATGTTCATTTGAAAAGAAATTCTTCCACCTTATACATCTGATAATAAGCAGTAGTTAAAGAGTATGAGTATAGAAAGCACAGGATTTGTTTCTCTAACCAGTAGCTGTAGTAAGATTCACACCAGAATTCTCATTTCTAAAGCTATTGGAGATTGGTGTTAATAGTGCTTCTCATCTCAGTAATAGGAACAAGAATCAGAAAATAAACTATCCGCTAGTGCAGGTGTCTTTGCTTTCACTATTTCTATCGTTATACCCTGTAAAATTCATTGTCTTTTGTTTGTTAACAAAAAATAGAGCAAATATTTCTGTATGTATACAGTAAATAACAAAGAAAAAAGTTTCTAGATTTGATCTGAAGTCATATCATCTTGTGCTGTGATCCACACAAACATGGGTTAGTTTGGGACTGGGTCAGTTCTTCAGAGAGAAATCGCCACGGATCAACTTATTGATAGGTACTACAGAAATGAGTGGTGGCAATTCAAGCAACTGCTCAGTCTAAGGTGTACCTTCACCCTTCTCCCCACCCCCTTCCTCATCCAGCTCCCTGCTCTAGTGCTGAGGGGCGGAGTGCTGCTCACTTCTGGCTGAGATACAAAGCACAGATCTCAAAGAAATTCTCTCACCTCCTAAGGACCTGATCCGAAGCCCATTAAAGCTGATGAGAGCCTTCCCATTGACTTCAGAAGGCCTCAGATCCAGTCCCCCAGGGAAAAGATGTTAACACTCGCATGCACATCCTTAAACCAGCCAGAGAGAACTTCTTGAAATCAATATCTTTCTATCAATATTGGTACCTAAAACCCTAAAACACAACAAAGACACTTTACTTGTGAGTCCTGCTGGCTGAAGGAAAAAAAAAAGAAGAAAAAGAAATAGAAAACAAGCCCTTGGGAGACGCTATCATCTAAAATAAGCAGCAGAGTGTGAGCAGTGACCACAACACCTAGAAAGCTATATCCTAACCTCACAGTGTTTGTACTTGCTCTGCTTTGCTTTACTGTATTCCCAGCTCCTTGCTGAATACACTAAATGACTCGCATTACACACACTGCAACAAAGGCAGTTATACCCCAATCTTCATTAAGGTCTTAATGTAGCAAGGTACTTAAGCACATGCCTAACTTTAAGTACAAGGGAAGTCTAATTAACTTCAATGGGACTGCTTGCTTGCTTTAAGCTAGGCATGTGCTTAAGTACCTTGCTGAAACTGAGCCGAAGACTCCAGGTGCTACCATTTATACAAGTGTCATTAAACACGGAGTTAGTGTACTTATGTACACAAACTTCCTAACCCCTAAAACCAGTTCATTAAATTATAGCACTTACTAGAAAACAGCAAAGGTGAACATGTTGATGAAGCATCACATATAGTAACGAAGACAGTAGGTACTAAAGCAATCAGAAATCCAATATCCCGTGCACATTTTCAATACTCCACCTGCAGTTTGTACCTGTATAGTAGTTTCTTCACAGTTCAGGTTCCAATAGCCATGGACTGAAGACTTCTGAAAGGCCTGAGAAAAAGATATTAATCCAAAAATTATACCACCTGTGACTTAGGTAAGAAAGAACAAAGAACCGAAACTGGATATGGTTAGCAATGCAGGGGAAAAGCAACGATTGTCTGGGTTTCCTAACAGTCCATTTTTGTATTTTCAAGAATTTATGTTATTCAGGCCTCTGAATTTCCTGTATATTTAATGCCTGTTTAATCATCGTCAGATAGAAGTTAAGCCACTCACTTGCTGTGTAACCACAGGCAAGTTGTTTGACCTGTTTTTTACACCTCTTATCTGGCTATATAATCCAGTATAAATGGGAGCTCGCTGAAAGCTACAAGCTGTGTGTGTGCTGAGCAGAAGCACTTGGCTAGTCTACAGGTTAGTTCATCAACCGCTTTGTCAGGGTCAGGAAAGAATTTACTGAGAAAGGACAACCTGTCCCAGGCCAGGCGGGTTTTAATGCTGCCCACTCATCATAGCTTTTTTTTTTTTTTTTGATCTCCATTTCTTCATTAAGAACTGCAGCACAAAGCATAAACTGCAGATTTGGAGCTGCACAGGGGATCCTGCTTAGAAACCTAGGATCTCAAAAAATGAGTCTCCTTCCTGCTTTCTCAGTGCAGCTCCCAGCTTGGCCAAGGAACTGGCATCATTTCCTTGTGAATATGCGGTCAAGGATCTGAAATTATGCACAAGTTGTGGATTATACTTGGATATTTCCATTCGGCAAATATAATTGTGAAATAAAGTTTGCATCATGATCAGGATGACACGGAACGACTCCCTCAGACTGAACACTGAGGATTTACCCACAGGGAACAGTACACCTGAAGGACACCAGGGAAATGTGGTCTTTAGGATGGGAGGAAAGACAGAATAGACAAAGCTAATTGATGTGACTTTCATTTTATATATGACAGTTAAATACAATGATGATGAGTATAGAACTGTTTTTTTCTCCTTTCAATTGATTAACTGATTATTTTGCTGAGGTCAGTAGCAAATGTCTCTGACCTCATCGTTTGCTGAAGCAACTGTATTGTCACCAGCACTGGAGTGGAACATTGCCAACTGAATGGATTAAGAAAAATGCTCATAAAAATAATGCTGAAATGTACTTGGTCTTTGATAGCCAAGACAGTTACTGTAGAAAAGGAAATACTGAAAAGAGCATCACACTGGACAATTGCTTCAAATAATGATTTGCTAAACATCATTCTGTCTACCAGCTATTTCACCTATTGTGTTGACTAGTTGGATGCTCTGAAAAATAATCAGATACTTGCAATTAAGATTTTTTAAGAATAATCACATGGAAAGCATTTATAGACAGTCTTTCACAGTAAAGAAAGCTATGTATTTACAAAGTTATTCAATTACTCTAACAGTATTTGAGCATACTTGGAAAAATGTTAAAAGAGAAGGGGAGAAAAATCTGCTGCTTTAGTTCATTTTTAAAGGGAAAAGTGCTTTGCTTGATTTTACAAGCAACATGCTGTTCTGTTGTCAGCCTTTCTGCATCTGTTATATCATGGGTCTTGACAACATCATAGGCCAATGTCCCTTCTGATTGAAGTAAAGTATTAAATTTTAGTATCCAGAACAAGGTGATATTTCAAAGGGCAGGCTATTATTGAGCTTGCAGGTGAGAAGTCTCAAATTCTGAAATTCTGCATTTTATGGAGAAGCACAACTGCTGACTTCAAAAATAAGTTTATAAGGAACTGTTAAGCACAAATGAACAAAGTTTGCAATGCTCTGGACCTGATTAAAGCCAGGGGGCTCCAGGGCAGGGTGCGGATTGCTTTTCTTGAGCTTTGCTGTAGCTTCTCCACTTCGTAGAGTAGGAAACACCTGCTAGTAGTGGTGTTAGAGAAGATTATACTAAAATCAGGGCCAAACTTCACTTAAGAGCCAGAGAAGAAAAGTCCGATAACTCAAGTCAGTTTTGTGCCAGTAATAGTTCTGCAGCAGTACAGTTGTAATAATTGTATAATGCCACTGTAATACAGGATAAAGAACTGATACACACGTTTGGTGATTTCCTGAGCAATACTCTCCTTGAGCAGCAGATTGCATGAGTGCAGACATCTCCTTCTGTCACTAGCACAGAATTGTCCAGTTTTCAGGACGTAGATGCTGAATGCAAAAATGTTTACTTCAGGGATCATCAGGTTTCACCTATCAATCTTCCCTCAGGGAAACAGCAGTCTAAGAAGTGTCATACCTATCACTTGGAAAAGATGTAGATCCTTTTTGAATGGATGAAGTCTGAATTTTTGCCCCAACACTTTGAAAAGGATGGTACTGGCTAGTGCTGAGAGAAGAACTAATGTGAATTGCAAAAGGTGGATGTGAAAGCTAGGTCTTTGGGTAAGCAGCCAACAAAAAATGCTGTGGTGTTCACTTCAGCTATGGAATAAACCAAGATCCTCTTTTCCAAAATAAGGTTTTTTGAAAAGAAAGGGAGCACCTAAAGTCAGCTTTCACACTTGGTGCACACAAGGAAGAGTTGGTGGTAGAACCCTTGACTCCTAACTGCCTCAAGAAAACCAGAGGTAAACACCATTGCCTTTCCTAAGCAATATTCATGACATCAGGGTCATTCTACTCCACATCACACACTGTCAGAAGGGCAGCAATCTCTTTCTTATGAACTATTTCGTTCATTCAATCTTCCATCCATTGGCTCCTATAAAAAATTCCAATTTCTGTAAGGAAGATGGGGAGCTTACAAAAGACAAGAGAAGGGAGAAAAAAAAAACATCTTGACAATGAAAAGTAAGGAGGTAAATAATTTAACAATGAATTTCTGCAGAACTGAGATGAAGGCGGAAAACCACAAAGTAAAGCCAACCTTTTTGTCTCATCTTACTGCAACTAATGAAACATTAACTATAATAAATACTCATTGGTGATCATATTTCATTTGATAATCCATTAGGGCTTCACATAGTTCTCTGCTTTTTCATATAAAACATAATACTTTAGGGAGAGGGAGGCAGGCAGGCAGAAGGGGAAAAGGATTTGTACTCACACTGTGTGCTGGCACAATAATGTTCTTCCTGCTGAACTAATGGCTGTTCATAGGGTTTAGGTCAAAGAGTTTAATGGAGCTTAGCTCTGGATGTCTCAGTAACTTCTTAGATTCTAAAACTAAACTACTATAATCTTGAAATACAAATGATGATGGTCCTAATAAGGAGACACATTGCCAACTGGACTTGAGAGTGAAATGTATGACGAGAATGCTAAAACAGATGGTATCTTTCTTCCAGCCAATGCTGTGAAAGATGCCTGTTCCTTACCACAGATGAATTCACTGTTCCCCACAGTTCTCCAAGGCAGAGGAGAAGAAGAGGATGTTCTTACACAAAATGTCTGAAATGTTTTCTTTAACACCTGAGATTTAAAAATATATATATTTAAAGGAATACTCAACATACATACCTGTACTTATTCTGCTTTTTTTGTTACATGGCAATCAATTTGTGGGGAGAATGCAAAGGTACCCTCACCACATTACATTTGAAGATGCAGTGTATAACACCTTGCTCCTATGTCAGCCATAAACGTCACTGCAAAAAAGTAGAGATCTCTATTAAATCGCTTTGATTTTCAAACTTTCCAGTATTACCTTCCTCTGTATCTCTAAAGAGTTCTTCTTGTAGCATAGAATTGACATTGCAGACCAATCTATTTGGCAATGTAGATTTCTTTTCCAACAAAAATCTGCTACTGTGTATTGAAGTTTCCTTATATACGTCCTACAACTGCACTTCTATCCACCAACTGATATAAGTTCCCAATTAAAGCATATTTTGTTATTTCCAGACAGGAATGTCCTGAAGTGTCTTTCAATGAAAGGGCAAGAGTTCTTTCACCTGAAATTGGGAAGAAACAAAGACAACTTTTCATTCTCTTTCATAAAATTGCCTTTTTTTCTTTGGGTTGGCAATCTCTGTTCTGACATATCTGGATAATTTCCTTAGTCAATACATAGAAAAATAGATATGAAAGTTAAGAACAGCTCCCTTTACTTCAGAGAGGAGGAAAAAAGTCTGTAACATATCTTACCAATTGTACACTGGAAATCTCTTTCATAGCATTTGTGCAAGAAAGTGAAGACAATGAAATTATTCTAGAGAGCTTTTGAATATTCAAGGTATACAGGGGGAAAAGGAGGACTCAGATTTTCACGCTCATGGATTTTTCATGGGCAGCTGCGTCTTTGTAAATCTAGCCTAAAGTAGGGTTAAGCCTTAACATACTGCACTAGCAACTATCATTGTGCAAAGTGCAGTTGCAATTATGCTGTCTGACTTGATGGACCAAAGTTCAAGCTGCAAAACACAGTGGTTGAAGTAAAGTGTAGTAAGGTGCATCAAGATGCAACTGTGTATAGAAAGCAAAAATTTGATCCTGCACTTCTCCAGCTGCTGGATGCCTCAGAAGAGGCTTTGCATGTGGCTGAGGTAGGTAAGGCAGCCCACAACTGCTTCGATCTAAGGAACAAAGTGTCTGTGCAGACTCTTCCATGCAGCACCCCTGTTAAAACATGACACACTAGTTTTGCAATTTCTATTGCATCTCCGATCATAGGTTCTTTTTCTCTTCACCTTGTTGTACTGCCTTATGTGTAGAAGAGCACCGCCTGACAGGTAAACAAGGAGGGGGTCTCTTTGCTGTTGTACAATGCTGAGAACGGGCAGCACAGATTGTGCCACTGATCCATGTATAAAAGGCACTGAAGGCTTGTGCAGGCAGGAGAGGTCAGAAAGAGTAGACACTGACAGCTGAGGTGATTATTAGCTGGGGACCTCAACATCTAGCTGGTGCCTGCAGGCTAACGCATGAGTACTGCATGGGTGCAGATCTGAGATAATTTTGCAGTGCCTCTTGCACAGGAGCGAGAGATTTTCCACTTTTTCTCTACAGATACATTCAACTTCAGAAGTGTCTTGTGCGATCTTTCATGCACAGTCACCTAAGATCCTGCCAGCCCTTTTGCTTCTCTTTAAATTCCCCAAGCAGCAAAGGCAGGACCTGGAGATTGTAACACTCTTGTGAGTTGCTGCTGGTAGAGAAAGAGCCTGACTCCCTTCTCCTTTACAAGGGCGTAAAATGGGAATGTTGTCACTCAGCTGCAACTCAAACGAAACGGCCTTTTTGGCCTCATACACCCAAAGAGAGAATTGGGTACAAAAGGATGAACAGAAGGAAGCCGGAGAGGGAAGAGGGGGAAACCCCATCCCTCCAGCTTCTGCCCAGGCTCCCATCTACAGCTGGGAACTGTTGATGTAGAATTTGTATTTTCTAATGGGGAATTATCCACTGAATTGCATCTATAGGGCTCGTTTACTATACATAAAACCGAGAGTCAAGCTTATGCTGCGAGACTAAGAGAAACAGCCTTATACTACACTTTCTTACTGTGTGCTAAAAAGGGTGGATGAACACGTAACCTTTAGAGTGGAAAAATCTCTCTCTTCCTCTCCCTTGAAAATGCTATTGTTTGGAAAGACCTCAACAGTGTGCTGGGTACATTACAGACAGATTAGGCTGCCTGTAACTCACATCTAAAGCAATATTTATAACTTTTTTGCTTTACTTAGTTTTGGGTTTTTTTATCCATGATCTAGGTAAGACAGAAGAGGGCTTCATACCCATGTGATGTAAGGACACCATGATCTTCTTGACTGTAATCTTTGTTTTCAGTCTTCACTGTCAACTGTCCTTTATGGGGAAATCCAAAGCCCAATTTTGAGTTAGTGTGATGCGATAGTTGAGTCATTTTCAAGACACAATAAGGGTGGTTTCTTATCCTTCCCTTCTCTTTTGCTTGTGTGTGATTCTCAATTCCGTTAACCTTTTGTTGCACTCTTCAACTCGTAGAAACATGTATACTTCCTAAAAATACTTAGATCTGCCCCAGGTTGCTCTGTTTTGTTGTTTGTTTTTTGCCTTGGTGGAAAAAAAATAAGACCAAAAAACGTCCAAAAAGCCCTTAACTATACAGACTTTTGTACTGAGGCATCATGGTTGAGGTTTCTAAAGAAAGTAACATCTTGTTGTAAGGGAAATTACCATAGCTCTTGTAAACAGGTAATAAAAGTTCCTATCTATCTCAGTTGTTATCAGCTTGTCCATGTGTGTAATTGCTCCTTAAAATGCACTAACCCTCTGTTGTCTGAAAAAATTGGGAAGAATATTGCATTTTATTTATATTTTTATAAATATATTTGAGTATTTTTTTTGTATATATGTGTGTGTGTATATATATATAAAAAAATCCTGCACATAGATGCAGCATGAGATTTCCTCTTCTGAAAGCTAGAAAGAGAAGAAGAAGAAAATTATTACCAGTAGAAAACAGAGGAAAATAGGAGGCAGCAAGAACAGCAAAAAAGAAGAAATCTGATGTAGAGAATGGGTTCTGGGAGAAAGTACTGAGCTGTGTGTACCACCTTTGCCACATGCAAGAAAAGACCAGGAAAGTCCAGATTAACTGATTTTGGTTGCAGAAAGCCATTAAAAAGTGAAAAGAAACAATTAATTTACCACATTAAACAGATGAAAAAAAGCCAGTGCCAGATCTAATACAGATATTTTGCAGTATAACAGGAAAATTAAGACATTTTCAAGCAGCAAGGCTTGCAGGTCATAGTCTTGAAATGCTTAGATCAGGTGGCATTGTCTATTAGAAAAGCAAGCGCTGTAATGATATTGATTGCTTCCAAGGCCACATTAGAGATGAAGACAAGTCCCAGGAGACAGGTTGTTGTCACCTTGACCTTGGGTCAGAGCTAGACCACTGACCCCTGACACTTAGGACTTCTGCGTTGCATCGTGATATCTTTCATGCCTACAGACAAGTCAGCAGGGGACACGTGTCGATGTAGCTCTTGCCAAATCAGAATTGACTGGCCTGTAGGAAGCTGGAGAGCAGCGGGAAATGTGGGTTAAAGTATGTCAATAATGTTTCACAAGAACAATTTCTCCCAAGAATTGTAGCTGTTGGAATGTTTTGACATTTATTCAGTAGAGAAATGTAGCATGTTTTGTGAAGTACTTCAAGAGAGCTGCTGCTAACTGCTGCGGTGTATTGATCTTCCTGTTAAATTGCATGGGCACACTTGGGAGATCATTGAGATTCAGGCAACAGGACAGAAAGGATCGGCTGCACCCGATGGTCACTAATGGTAATTGGTTTCGATCCTTGCACTTGAAGAAGCCGTGATTTACTCGGTTCACAGATGAATTGTAGACACTAAATATTTTGAAAAGAAAATATACTGTGATTTCTTTTTCTCATGTCATTTACAAATTATTACCTCCACTTCTGAATGTTTCATATAAAGTATATAAATCCACATGACTGGATATAAAAAACCTGCTAAGGAAAATTTCAAGGAATTCTTGTTGTTATCTGTAAATCTTATATTAGTGCAAAGCAAATGTACTTTCTGTTCCTAATATAAATTAGTTAATTAAATAATCATAATAATATTTAGCAGGATCTTAAAAATCCATCAACCCTCTTAAGCCTCCTTATCATCACAATACATCTTTTTTTTACATTATACACATTCTTCTCTCTATCCCATTTGGTGATGTATCATCACAGTCTCAACATCACAAAGGTTAAAAAGAAGTGTATTGAAGGCAACTACAAAAGTAGAATAATGTAGGCAGGTATGGATACTAATGTCATACTGGAGTAAATTCTACTAGCATGAAGAATCTGATATGAAAATTGGATACTAATATTAATATCAGAGTAAATTATTGTTACAATACAGGATCTGATATAAAAATTGAAGTATACTTCCGAAAATTAAAGTAGTGATAATGCTGCCAAAAGTCACATCACACATGATTTTCAAAGCAGATTTCATAGGGCTTCTGTAGCTTTCTGCTTTATACAAGATACTTTACTAAGTATATGTACATAATTACATGAAAGCAAATACATTCAGTAAATGATGGCTGTTTTAATACAATGAAACTCATATAGACTAAGATTCTGGGAAGGAACTAATTTTGTTCTTCTTTTAATGTTTCAAGTACACGTGTCCTTTATCATCCATACCGCAATCCTATGTTTTTTTAAAGGACAAAAGGGTTTCCAGTTTTTGTTCTGCATTTTTCCCTTCAATGGAAAGGTCAGCAGTTTCTACAAATAGCTGAGTTCCATACATAAACTTGCATAAAATATCCATAAAATCTATATAGCACTTCGACAAATACAAAATAGCACAATATAAAGTGACAACACATACTGCTTATTTGTTAACCATGATCAAAACTATACCTATCTGGGGCCTTTTGTTTAAAATTACTCAAAGTAGATTGTAATTTCAAGTACAGCTAAATCACGCATTGTGGAATTTGTATTATCCAGAAGTAAAATAGAGAAAATAGAGAAAAATGAAGGTCTGAATGCTCCTGAAAGTTCAGTGTAACAGCAATAAGGCATTTGCAATTGTTATACAAGTCTCAAAATTCTGAAATATTTACAAACCTCAGATAATGACAACCTCAGGAGAAAATCAAGAAAACAGACGGTATACAGGAGATAGCCTGAGGCAACCGGTGATGAGGTCAGATCTATACAGTACGTGTGCTTTATATGAAAAACACTCTACTAAAATGTCTTCGCATACGGTGTAGGGCTTTGGGATATAGCAGATATTCACTAGGGGAAGGTAAGGATTATTTACTAGGATCAGTAACACGGAATTCAATATTAAAACCAACAAAGGTTATCAACTATTACGCATTAAATTCACCACGGTTGTTTGACAACTCTCATAGCAACAGATTCCACCCTTAACAATTCAAAGCAATCTTTAAGATTAAAGTTCATGTGATCACTTTAAAGAACTATTCAGTGTTAATCAAGCAATATTGCTTCAGGCATCGTGTTTGTCTTTCACTTCAGGCTATTTGGTTGATTGTGGAAAATGCTGAGTTTCTCTGTGTGCATGTGCAGAGCTCTATGTCTGTTAGGTGGAAGTGACAGGTGAGGTAGTGGAGGGGGGATAGAGAGGCTGATTGAATGGATTCTACAACAGGGAAAAATTAAGTCCCGATGGCTGACTCTTCTGGTGGGATAGGATAAGATGTGGTGGGATAGGATAAGCAGTATAATCTGTTAATAATTGTATATTCTGTCTAAGTTAATTTTGCAAGATAGTAATTAATGGTGATATGGTTAAAAAATCAAGAATTTCTTGAAAACACCTGATTATATATATAAATAATATATATACGAACAAATACATGCACTTACATATATATACACTTACTTATATGCATTAAATTTTAGATCATTGCCCAGATTGTCTTGAACATGTAGTACTTCACATATTTTCTAGTCAGAGCAGTTATTCAAAGGAAGTTACTTCTCAATGGGATTAAGAAAATTCCATTCCAACACTTTACAGGATGGAAAACATCTTTTCCTGTCCAGTTGTGCAGTGTCTGCTCTGGTCATGTCTTATTCCTGATCTGTTGTTCTGAGGTATTATGGATGCAGTATCCATAAGAGTAATACAGCAAGGAAAAACTAAAGATGCTTGGACTATTACGTGCTCCGGCATTGCTTCTGGAGCCCCTGGAATGTTTGTTTAAGTGACCTAACTTGTGTGGCAGTGTCCATCATCTTCAAAAAAACAAGCCTTTTGAAGACAGCTTTCATTCCACAATGCTGTCCTAACATCTAACCAGGTGCTGAGTCCAAGCTCAAGAGGAGACACGGCTTGCTATCAGTCAGTTCAATTAGCCCATCAGGCTGAGCTTCAGGTTCTCAAAGCCAACAGTTAGCAACCATTGCTATCAACGATGGAGGTCATACAATTTCTAAGATGAGTCCTGTGTTGATGTCAGCGAAGAGTCCTACTGGCAGGCCGGCAGCAGAAACCTTTGATACGAATGAAAGATAAGTAGTGGTGTGTTACTGCAGTGTTCCTTGTGATCACTGGAAGTCACTGGAAGCGGTCACAATTGCTTCACTATCTCTTCAAGAAACTGGAGGGAAGGGATGCCATTCAGAGGGACCTTGACAGGCTGGAGTGGTGGGCCTGCGTGAACTGCATGAAGTTGAACAAGGCAAGTGCAAGGTCCTGCACGTGGGTCAGGATAATCCCAAAAACAAGTACAGGCTGGGCAGAGAGTAGCTTGAGAGCAGCCCTGAGGAGAAGGACTTGGGGGTACTGGTGGATGAGAAACTCAACATGAGCCGGCAATGTGCACTTGCAGCCCAGAAGGTGAACTGTATCCTGGGCTGCATCAAGAGAAGAGTGGCCAGCAGGTCTAGGGAGGTGATTCTGCCTCTTTACTCCGCTCTCGTGAGAACCCCCTGGAGTTCTGAATCCAGCTCTGGAGCCCCCAACATAGGAAGGACATGGATGTGTTGGAGCAGGTCCAGAGGAGGGCCACAAAGATGATCAGAGGGCTGGAGTACCTCTCCTACGAGGACAGGCTGAGGGATTTGGGTCTGTTCAGCCTGGAGAAGAGAAGGCTGCGGGGTGACCTTATAGCAGCTTTCCAGTACCTGAAGGGGGCCTACAGGAAGAATGCAGAGGGACTTTTCACAAGGGTGGGTTGTGGCAGGACAAGGGGAAATGGCTCTCATCTTTGAGAGGTCCTGGAGGACAGGAGAGGTGCCCGAGGACTGGAGAAAGGCCAATGTCACTCCAATCTTCAAAAAGGGCAAGAAGGAGGACCCAGGGAACTACAGGCCG
>Ga0065711_1038890_pt1 | contig 18314 bp, 6 predicted proteins | sample Hoacrofraction12_FD_59098 | JGI IMG/M metagenome (GOLD analysis project Ga0065711, IMG submission 59098) | Hoatzin crop microbial communities from Cojedes, Venezuela - Epithelial fraction 12 v2 (version 2) | ecosystem: Host-associated > Birds > Digestive system > Esophagus > Crop | place... | reverse complement strand
GGGGGGGGGGGGGGGGGGGAGTGTCGTGAAATCTCTTGCTAAATAGGTAACGCAAACACTACGTAGTTTAAAGTTCAAAATTCAAAACCCTATTTCAATTATCGGAATTGTTCAAAGAGTTCTTCAAGCCTATGTAAGACACTAACACTTCTGGCCTAATAGCTACGGCCCTGAAAATATGCAAGTGATGAAGTATTTCTAAATCTCCATTAGAAGCTTAGATCATAATGGCAGTTTAATGAAAGACTAGAATTAACCTAGCTGAAATGCAAAATTATACTAGAAGACTCTTTATATTATACTAACAAAGAGGTGAGATTATATAAGCTTTTGAGACAGCTTAATGTTGGGTCCAATTTTCAGCTGTGCCTTGCAAAGATGAGAAGAAAAACCTATTACATCTCTGGTGCACTGCTAAGAAGCACAGCGTACATATAGTTAAAGTGAATAGGAACAATAGGTCAGCATGATGGAACTTGCGGGGAAAAAAAGACTAGGAAATTTGGAGGTCTACAAAACACTAAAATATATATATACCATCCCTTAAATAATCTTTGGACTCATGTCTTATATTAAAAAATAAAGGGAAAAAAAAAAGGAAACCAGATCTTTGGCAAAATAACAGAGAGCAACATAAAAGTGCAGATAGAATTTGCAGCTGTGCTAATTTGAATGAAACCGGGGAACACTTCAAAAGGTTCCAAGAACCAAACTTTATAGAACTTTAGTGTAGAAATTCAACAGTAATGTGACTTCTGCTTCCTTCTTCTGACACTTACTGTTATACCTTCAGATATACATCCCATATATTCAGTTAACATCAAGAGATGAGAGAAAATTTAAGCAAACTGACCTCAGTCACCTCTAAAGATCTCTCAGTAAGTCATCCTATTATCTCTGAATAATCCTATAAAGCATCTCATAAAAACTGGAAACATCACTCACTTATTTGCAATACAAGAAGCAAGTTACCACATCAGATAAGGCTGGCGATTCATCTCGTCTAGCACCAAGCTACTGACAATGGTCAGGTTCAGCTTCCTCTAAGAGGAAATTCTGCTTCTAACATGTACAGAATATAATGTCTATGTGGAGGCCTCTCCATAGCTATCATAAGCTATGGATAGGCTTATCTTGTAAATCATGAGGTTTTATAAGTGTAATTTTATTTTTATTTTGCCTAGAATTAACTATGTTTACATTTTCCTTATAAAGAAATAATCATACTTTCAATTTCATCCAGCTTTCAACCTCCTTGATTCCTTGTTGCAATAGGTTAAATGGATTAATCATGTGCTATCTAAGAAAAGGATTATTTTATCAATTCTGAGTTTGATTTCTTTGTTTTTGTTGAACATTACTTCATTTTTTAATTCTTAGCAAGGGAAGAGGAAGCTACAACACATCATCTACACAAAAATTGTCATCTTTGTACCACTGTTGTGCTTTCCACCATATAAACTCTCTACAGCATAAGTCTGTCCATCTTTGCTCAATACGCTGCCCACTTTTTCTCTCTACTTGTCTGTAACACATAATGAGCCTAGACCCACAAAACAGCCCACATGCAACTATTGTCCTATTTGGATGCTAAATTCTCATTTATCTAACAGGAAACAGGAACCAAAACATCAAAAGATTTGATTCTCTGTATTTTAGAAGCTCAAGAAAAAAAATTATATTTGTAATTCATCCCATTGAATGTAATTTGAAACAGATATCTGAGTTACAAACTGTAAATTAAAAGAAATAAAAAGAAACCAACCGCTAATAACAATGAACAGCCTGGAGCAATTAATGATCTTTTTAATAACAAATAGAGTGCATCTGACTATAATTTTAATCCCTCTATCATATTTGTCTGTCATATTTAACAGATCAGAATCATTTGATGCTGTTTTTTAGTTACAGCTCTAAAGATGTATTAGGATATGACAGATCCAAGAAGCCATACTTTTAAATAAAAATTCTCCATCTTGTAAATAGTCCTTTAGAATTTCTAGCTTTAATCATCAGTTTAATGAAGTCTAATGGATCTGTTATTATCCTTTCCCTTTAATGTGGTGATGAGAATAAAAATATAATTAAGGGTGTTTGAAATAAAGGAACAAAAGCTGAAGACAAGGGAGACGAAGAGACAGAGCAACACTACATCAATGAGAGGTCAAACAAGCTGCAAATAGCTTTTCTATAGGCAGTCACTCTAAATCATACTCATCCTATGATGCCAAAGCTTATTCACAAACCTGCAGCCTTCTAAACTTGTTACAGAAACACCTTATGCCCCATTGTGTTGTGAACAAAACAAGTCTGAGTGAACTTCGTGCATCAAAATTCACGTTTAAAAGAAAATCAAGCTATATTTTACTAAAAGCAAGTTGTCTGTATGAAGCAGTAATTGTGAAGGAGATGATGTGCACTTTTTGCATATTGTGATTGTGTCTTATTTAAATTAAGGTGACTCTGCAGGCAAAATAAAGTCTGATTAGTTTCCAGTAAGATAAAGAGAATACTAAATTTATGTTAAATATCTGCTTTCAAGAAGCTTCTTGTCTGAATTTTGTAACTTTTTTGTAGTTTTGCTTTCTTCAAGTTGTATTGGGTAGAGGACAAAATCTTAATTTGAAGAAAAATGATAATTAAGATGAGGACACATATGCAACACATGCTTTTTAAGCAACAAAATAAATTATTTGCAGTGTCAGTATTTTCCTTAGAACTTCTCCTAAATTCAGAAGTTTCTACACTGTACATTTCAAGGCATTGTATCAAAGTACTTTTGTCTTAAAAAAATGAAAAAAGCATTTAGTTTTAAATTCAGTTTGGAATTTATGGCAAATGGAAAATCAAACTTCTGGGATGTGTAGCACAAATAGATAAACAAAATCCTCAATTTTATTTTTCCCATACTTGGATAAGGAAAAGTTCATGTAAGATATTTAATAACTAGTATGACCTTTCTTCCCCTTTCTTATCTAACACTAGAAAACATGTCATATATCTTGTATTACAAATATCACATTAATAAAAAAAAATCATTTTTATCACAAGCCTATGTTTTGCCATTATAGTAGTACAGCTTAAAAAAACCCTGAAAATTTGTCCTATGCTGTCTTTGCTTTTTGATTTAAATATGATTATAGATGCTTTTATAATGTAACACTCTACAGTAAAGTTACTTGATATTCTTTCAGCACACTCAAAAATGAGTATAGGTTTAAAAAACAGGAACAGGAAAAAAACCTGAGGTTTGTACATAAAGCAACAAGGGGGACAAGATTAAGTCATTTCCTTTCATAGATGATATGAACCTGTTCAGGGGCTGCGTAGGAAAGCATATCTTATTGGTTTTCTCCTTGGACACTTTTAGTTGCATTTCTTCTTAAAGAGAAGACAATATCTGGAGGTAGATCAGCAGCTAGATTCATCTTTGCTATTGTGTTATTTCAGCTTATCAATGAGATCAATGAAATGCACAAGAGAGATTTATTTAGTCTTTTATACTACAAAAAAGCAAAAGCTACCCAACTCCCCACACTATTTCCTCCCAACACCACCCCTTGAATCTCTTCCTAGATTTTTGCAATGCATCCTACTCCTGTCGTTATTAACTCCTTCGGCTTATCACTTCCGCTACAGAGGATCTACAATTTTCCTTGAAGCCTAAGGGAAATTTGCCAATATAGTACAACTTAAAGGGCTGAGCAAAATGAGCAATGAACCTTGAGTAAAGTAATCTTCGCATACAACTGAGTCACCTCATTTTTTATCTAAAATGTTTGAGTTTGAAATAAGATAATGCCATTTAGATTTCTACTTCATGCTTCATAAGCAGTTGAAAATAGCATATTTTTTGTCAGAAACAGAAAATGAGTATTTAACGAATGCTACTTTTCAGGAAAACGTTGCTAAAAATTTTCAGCTTGTTTTCCCTTCTAATACACAGAGAACTGAATCTCAATCAATTTTTTTTCCATTATAATATATACCTAAGCTCAATATAATACCAAAATAATTCTTCTATGTCTTTTCATGGAACAGTGGCATAAAGGAGTTCATCAAGGTGGACAACTCTGAATAATTTATTCATGACTTCTTGGTTCGTATGAGTTGAGTACATGGCATCACAGCATGACTCTTGGGTTGTCCTATACACGCAAGGATAATGATAATTACACATTTTGTAAAGAATAAAAAGTTAAGCAACTCCTCCTTCCCTCCCTTTCACACAACAGTTGGAGCCAAATGGTTGTTCAAGCTTGTTATGCACAATACTGTTGTTATAGGGAGAACTATTCCATAAGAAGATTAGATATTAGCTTAAGCTGCCTTGGTACAACTGAATAAGCACAAGCCTGCAGATATACAAATGCTAAATCCACTGGTATTATCATTTCTTAAGCATTCAGAAACCTCCGAGCTTTTCTAGATGGTAAAGCATCCTACTACACATAAGTCTATTTCACAGACATACTAAATCTGTTTATTTTGAATAGAAGCAGCATTGTCCAAGTTAAGTTATAGTGGAATAAACAGATTAGGGCATCAGGCAACAGAATTATTAAAAGTGAAAGATCCTCAAAGTGAAGGGAAAGAAACTAATGCCAAATCCTGTATTTCAAACAAAAATGCAATGAAATTTAAATTAAATCTAGCTCAAAATAATTTACATTTTAGTATCATACATCAGTATTTTAAGTACCAATTCAGAAAGTAAATAACAAACCAGGTTGAATGAAAAATTACCCTGTCTCTTTTGATTCAGTGTGAACTTTCAAATTTAAAGTAATCTGTAGTCATTTATTTAGGGTACCTTGATAAAGTACCGTTTGTTACACCAAAGCAGAGACAGAAACTTGCAAGATTTTAACTTGCTCCTGGAAATCTGATTGCATTTCATCTTTCTTCTATTGTTCTCAATGGCTTATGGCAATTTGACAACAATGCAAATGGACTATATGTAACATATTCTTTCACCTGCAAGGGTAAAATTCACAAAGAAAAGGTTCATCCACTACCCCTCTCTATCAGAGTTTAACTAATAGGAGGATAAGTCCTGTGCTCGACCTTGACACAGAACTCTGTCACTGTTATTATCCCATTATAAAGCAAAATCTTTCATCGAAAGTCACAGAAAGCCAGTGATCCTTCCTGAGTAGAAGTTTTCTTCATTATAACATAAAGCTGGCTATAGATGTGTTTCTGGGAGTACGTATCAGTATTTCCATACCAAAGTACAAAGCCTAAAGACTAAGCACTTCTAAACTGTCTTTGAAGGGGTTCAATTTTTCATAGGAACAGAATTTGCAGATACTACCATAAACTGCAGAAACATGTTGCGGGTGGGAATGTGGGTTGCTTTCAAAAAGCTATTAAACTCTAGTTATTTATAGTCTCTTTAAATCAAACTGACTTTATAGCTTCCCTGCTTAGCTTTAGAGTATTTTGCCAAATTAAAAAAAAAAAAAATCTTACATTTAAACACCACTGACCTAAGTTTCTATCACTTTCTAAACTTGACCAATATCAAAAATTGAGTGAAACATTGAGAAATCATGAAATATTCAGCTTACAATAAAAGACCTAAACACAAGAAGCTCAGGCATCCTGTTTAAGCTCTCTTACGAAAATACAATTTACTGGTAGGTATTTGTCTCAAGAATACATATATCACCACCTGTAGTCAAGAAAGAGCTAAAGAAAGAGCTACCTCTGTGTCAATGGTAGAAGCATCAGACCTTAAGAAACTGAACTAACTGGTGAATATTCATGGGAAACAAGAACAGGTCATCTTCTCCTAATTGCACTATTATGCAAATATATTAGAGATATGTGTTTAAACCACATTTTAACGAAAAATAAGCTCTTTGTTATACTCAGGCTGTGTGCTTGTCCTTACAGAAATGGGGGAATACCACAGTGTGCTCTTCAGATAGCTTGGAAGTCAGAAAAATCAAATACATATGAAAAGTTATTGCCTTGGGTTATCTACTGTGGACACAGATGCTCAGAATAAATAAATCACGCTAACAGACTCCAAACTGCAGAAAATGGCCAGGCTCCCATGTTCTCCTGCCACTGTCAAGAGACAGAATACTAGGCTAGTTGGACCCTTGGTCTACATCAGGGGCATTTTTTATATCGTTACCTATGAGAGCAATTTTCAAGTGTTAGATCAAATGAAAACATTATCTTCTAGGTCTGAATACTCTTTGGCATCCTATACCACTTAAGTACTTCCAGCACCTCTGAAGTAATAGAATTAATTGATTGATAGTGTTTCAGACATTTCAGATAAATCTGGGGAATTTAGAGAGAACTATAGTAGGATTTTTCTGTTCTTTCTTTTTAATTTTTATTTTTAGTGACTTCTTTTCTGCAAGGCTTCTATGTGGAGTTTTCATTGAACTACTTCTATGCCAGGAAGTCAGTGAGCATGCTTGTCATTCAAGGATTTGCAGTCCCCAACCCTTCTAATCCAGAGCATTAACAAACACATTTAGCATTCAATTTGCCACCTCTACCTTATGTTGTAAATAAGGCAGAATACCTGGAACTGAAAAGGGAAATATCTCTACAGTAAGTTGTACTAATTCCTTCTCTTCTGACGCTAGCCCTGTGATTCCACTGAGTTTAGTCTTCTCTTTATCTCATTGTTCTGCGAGGTAGGAAACTTCTGTCTATTGCCAACAGTACTAGTTGCTGGGAAACACACTGCAGCAAACAATTGTCCACTCGATATTTCAGTTTTCAAAAATGGAGTTTGAGTGAAAATTAGTTACCCAAACAGAAAAATATTACTTTGGTCTAGACCCAAATTCCAAAGAGGAGACATATTTCTATTAGCAATTGCAGTTGTTCTCTTACAATTTGTGGATTTGCTTGTTTGGTTTTTGTAACATCAGCAGTGTTTTACCACGCTATTTAATGAAACACCACTAGTAATGTGTACTGTTGAATGTTTTCCTTGATCACAGCAGCAAGACATTTTAGCAATACAACCCACTGTTTTTTGCTAATAACTAGAGATAGAAAGGGGCAAGATTTCTTGCTGACTAGTACAACAAGCTCAAAATTTTCTGAAAAGGTCTTGCTGAATTTAATATACAACCATATTAATGTAAAATTCTAGGAAGGTTATATGGAATTATGAGAGAATTTTAATACTGTTTTAGCATAATTTCTGATAGCTTTAATTAGTTTTATTTCTATTAACTTCTATAGGGCACCTCTGCAAAATGTGGTGATTGATTTCAGGCAAATAGTTAGAAATGCAAAGTTTGTACTTTGATGTAATTCCACTTTTTGTGCAATTTGATTTTATTCAGTGTAGCTCTTTTACAACTTCTGCATTTCTCTACCACATTGGTTTGAAAGCTCACTAAAGATAAATGGTTCTGTGACATGGCTAGAGATATCTGTAGCAGAAAAACAAAAGTCTTGTACTTTAGGACACCAGCTGTGAAGGAAAGCATTTGATTAGAAGACTCCCTAAGAACTGCTTCATTTCATAGGTCTCTACAACAAATGTTATCTTCAGCTTTTCCAAAGCAGTCATCATTGCCAAACTTAACAGAGACTTGGGCAAAGATTTTCCACATAGTCCTTTACAAGTCCTATAAATTTCTGTGTAGGCTAAAATGATGAACTGCTTCAAATTGCATTAACAGAACATTTCTTCTTGATGTTATTTTGTAGTGATTTCTAGGCAGGCAGAATTTGGCATTGTCTGCTTTCTTTTTATACTTACTGGCTATACTATAATTACTTAGGATGCTTACTCTGCATCCTTCTCCAGTAAAGTTTCACCTCCAAGTCTTCAACTCTGTTCTAAGTTATGTTAATCCAAGCTCAAGGAAAAGAGCAGGTCCCTTTTCTAACCCAAAATGACTGGCTTGGTAGACAAGGAGAGAGCAATGGATATTGTCTACTTTAACTTCAGTAAGGTTTTCAACAATGTCCCTTAAGATCTTCACAGACAGGCTGTTGAAGTATGGGCTAAATGAGAAGACAGTGAGGTACACTCAAAAATAGTTGAATCGCCAGGCCCAGAGTGTCATGATCAGTGGCACAAAGTCTAGTTGGAAGCCAGTAACTAGCAGGGTACACCAGGGGTCAATAGTGGGTCCAGTCCTGTTTAACATCTTCTTTATTGATCTGGATGATGGGGCAGAGTGTTCCCTCAGAAAGTTTTCAGATGACACAAAACGGGGAGGAGTGGTTGATATGCCAGAGGGTCCTGCTGCCATCGAGAGAGACCTCAATAGCACGGAGAAATGGCCTGACAGGAAACCCATGAAGTTCCAGAAGGGGAAGGGCACCAGTATATGCTGCACACTGATCAGCTGGAAAACAGCTTGGCGAAAAAGGACCCAGGGGTCCTGGCAGGCAGCAACCTGACCATAAGCCAGCAACGCGCCCTTGCAGCAGAGAGGGCTAATGGTATCCTGGGCTGCATAAGGAGGACTGTTGCCAACAGGTTGAGGGAGATGATCTTTCAGCTCTACATAGCACTGGTGAGGTCACAGCTGGGAGTACTGTGCCCAGTTCTTGGCTCCTCAGTATAAGGCATGGACATACTGGACTGAGTCCAACAAAGGGCCATGAAGATGATGAAGGGACTGGAGCATCTCTCCTACGACAAAAGGCTGAGAAAACTGGGACTGTTCAGCCTAGGGACGAGACAGCTCAGAGGAATCTCATCAATGTATATAATTACCTGAAGGGAGGGTGAAAAGAAGAGAGAGACAGGCTCCTTTCAGTGGTGCCCAGTGACAGGACCAGAGGAAACGGGCACAAACAAACACTGGAGGTTCCCTCTGAACATCAGGAAACATTTTTTTTACTGTGAGGGTGACTGAGGACTGGCACAAGATGTCCAGGGAGGTTGTGGAGTCTCCATCCTTAGAGATACTAAAAAAATATCTGGACATAATCATGGGCAACCAGCTCTGGGTGACCCTGCTTGAGCAGGAGTGTTGGACCAGATGAGCACAGAGGTCCCTTTCAACATGAACCATTCTGTGATTCTGTAACAGAGACTTGTGTCATATACGACCGAAGCCCACTGAAGGTACAGAACTCAACAAAAGTGTTCATAGCAGAATAAATAGTAAGGTGGCAGCCCCCTATATAGAATCAAATTGAAACATTAATTGCATCAGGCTTATCTTCAGCTGATACTGTTAATCCTCCCCTTAAATAAACTTTAAATCCAACAAAATAAAGGTCTTTGCCATGTACCAATACCAACACATTTATTTGTTGGGTAATATGTTATTTATGTGAAAGCTTTGCTCATACAAATGCCTTGATATAAATGCTGACATAAATGTCTTGCTTGGCATATTCATAGGAAGTTGATGAACCTGTGAAGTATATTGATTTATCTTTTATCACATTGTTTCTCCATTAAGACACAAATAAGCGATCAAGGGTCTTTTCTGCTTAAATTTGTCTGTGTACTTTATAACATTATTAGACTGGTTGACAACTTATACTACTGCTACGGACTTCATTATAACTAGAAGAAATTTTGGGCTGAGGAAAATAATAGACAATTTTAGATAATAGACAAAGATAATTTTCTCTCCCACTTCAACCATCTAAAGTTCTCCCAACAAAAAAAAACTAAATAAGGCTCATCCAGTCACAAGAAATACTCACTGTTAACTGTCCGTTCTGCTAGTGGATTGAACAGGTAGTTGTGACTAAGGAGTAATTTACACTAGGAAGATAGAAGCATATAAAATGATCAAGGTAATGATAGCCCATTATTCAGAATCCCCCACAAAATCAAGATACAGTTAGCTTCATTTTATGAATCTTTTGCAGTGCTTTTAACAGCACCTGCATAAGGAGCAGATGTGAAGATAAAACATTATTCCATAATGCTTTACGATCATAAATCTCATTTGGGTGTTTCCACTCTCATTTAATTTTATATCAGTTCAGGCAATGGGACTACGTATTTCCATGGGCTGCATTCCATTCACCAGACAATCTTCAGGAGGGAAATACTTTCAGCGTTTGAAAAGAGTTATTGGTATAACAAGGGTAATTGTAATAGTGCTTTATGCTTTGGAGAGTAAAGTAGCACAGCTCTGGTTCATGGGCAGTAGAGACTTTAGTTACAATGTATGTGGTGTGGTGTGTTATTCTGTATTATTAGTCCTGCCTGGCATTGCTAAAGAGAAATGGTGGCAAGTCAGGACTAATATAACAGCAACTAGAGTATTTGTAATTCCTTCCTCAACATCTGTTGCATAAAATGTAATTTGCTCATTTCTGCAAGCTGTGCTTCTTAAGAGGCAATCTCCAAATCCTTTTTTGGATGTACCTGTCCCAGTTTGTACAATTTGAATGTGGCCAAAATAGCCTGCATTTCAATTTCACATAATTCGAGAATGCTACAGTGAGCGACCTTTATTTAAATTACATCAAAAACAAAGCAACACAGGGGTATGAATGACCAGAGAGTCAGAAAGGAAGAGTTTGAAGAGGGACCGGTTTTCTGTTTTTTTGGAAGGTAGAGCTCTCAGATCACCAGGAAGAATATTAAGGAAAGCAGTTAATATGTAGTTAAAGGAATCGTAATGCACATGAACATATGTTGTTTTACCTAATTTTGATCAACTTAAAAGTAAAAATGTCTTTATTCTTTCAGTTGGGTTTAACACACCATCTGGTTTAATTATTCCTTAGGTAGCACACTATAAAGTTAATAGTAACAGTATTGTTAAGCCAATCAGAAAGAACGCTTCTGATGTGATTTTCCACCAAGGATGTTTCTCTTAAACCCATTGACTATGAGGTCAATGTAATAAGCTTTTGCATAAGTATTATGTTACTGCCAGTGCTTGGCAGATGTTAGCTCAGAATTGTCACCTCTAGATTAACTCAAATCTGCTTACTCAGTGAAAGAATTTAGTCATAACCTAAAGTGCTCCTTTAATTCAGAGTTTCAGGCAGAATTTTAATTTTAAAACTATTTAAGTAGTTTTAAAATAGTTGAGAAGATGGCATTAAAAACACAAGATCTTACAGGACTGTCTGTTAAAAGCAAATAAACTGCAGTTTATAAGAGTCATGTTGATCAAAGAGTCAAAATACTAAAGTCAATCTCAGTCCTCATTTCAGCAAGGAAAGATACACCCAGCCAGACTTCTGAAATCCACTGCTTTGATCAACTAGGCAAGTGAAATATGGAGTGTTCATTATTCATTGTACTACCAGAGGCAAGGTAGGGATTTAGGGATTCACTTCAACATCTTTAAATTGAAAAGTGATTTGAAGCAGTTTTGCATAATCCCAATTTTAGAGAGTCCTAGTGAAGTTCACCATTCCATTCCCGCTGTCTCTGAACAGAACCTAGTTGTTGTTTAAAATCCTAGCTAAAAACTACTTTGTGTTGTATATCTTTAAAACTATTGTTCCTAAAAATGAAGGCTGTACCAAATTCTTACAAAACTGAACATTTTCCTACGACCCTAAAAAAATCTGTTTCCCCTGAAGGTGTTTCTGAACTGAAGGGGGAAAAAAAAACCACAACCAAAAAAAAACAGAACAGAATTTTATCTCAACAGATGCATAAGAAATACTTTAGGAAACACATAAACACACAACATACTATTCTGAATTTAGCAAAAGAAAGGGAGAGGATTTAGAATACAATATTGGCAGTGGAGTGCTTGATATTCTTATCATCATAACATGCATACTTCTATTTTCAAATGTAGTATTACATGTTCTTATTCCCTATTCTGTATTTCAGCTATATATGTGATAAAGAAGGTTACATGATGATCATGAATTAACAGACCAGATGCCAGACATACTGAAAAAAAAAATTAATTTAAGCAAACAGGTGTTTCCCCAATTCTTATGCTTTGTTGCCCATTGCAGCTAGATACAATTTAAAGCATAATACTGCTTTCTAAATTACACCAGTTACAGTGGTGTCTGATGACCTCCTGAAATACAGGAGGCAAAAAATAACTTCATTTCTCAACACCCATAATAAATGGAGTTAATGGAAATAATTTGTGGTTTCCTACTTGCCTCCAAATCTCATCCAATCCAGGACTCCCTGAGCAGAAACCAGCTGCGGAACATGAGGGCTTTTGGGACAAGTGTCATATAACCTTGTGCTGTCCTTAGATTTCCCTAGGTATCCATTTATGGCTACTGCTGTGATTGTTGGGCTGAATGACTTGTTGGTATAACAAAGTAAATTTGTTCCTACATTTCAGTATAAATAAAGAATGGAACTAAATAGACCTATAACCCATAAAATAATACCAGACAACTTCAGGTACTTGAATGTGTTTTATCAACAGAACAAATGTTACCCAAAAGACAGGTAACTCTCCCAGGACTCATTCTGGGAAGTTCTAAAGATAAGTACATTTCCACTGGACACACAATATTGATGAACAGATTTCAGCTGTAACTGAAATCTTGAACTTAAAAAGCTATGTCAACCAGTCCAAAGGAACTAATCAACATGTAAGAGATATAAGGAGATGAATACAGTAATCCGTAGGCAATCCACAATTTTAGCGCAGAGTGTTACCAGAAAGAGTAACTCCTCCCTTACCCCAGCCACTTGTTCCTACACACCCTTATGCCAGCCATAGCACTCAAGGAAGCTATCTGTCTGAAAACCAGTTTGACAAAAAGAGGAAGAGGGAGGAAAAAAAGAAGAAAAAATAAAAAGAAAAATGTGTTGGATGGGGATCATTTCCATGATGGGGCTCTTAGTGTGGTAGGAGCTCAAAGTCACGGTGACTTAAAATGCTTGAGAACCAAGGGCTCAAGGGCTGTAAAATATTCTCCTTTGGAAGAACAACTGCAGGTTGTTCTGATTTGTACCAAGTAAACAAAAATACCCAGGTATAAGAATGTTTAATACATGTTGCTGGCTGGCTATTCTATTGTATACAATCACATACACCATGAATCACTGGCAATCAGTACTGGCAGTGGTTTAGAACCTATTACAGCATCTGTCTTCGGCTTCAAGGAACGGCAGCCTGTTCACATTTCATCCTTCTCAAATACAGATAGTACATGCCCTAAAAGTAACTTACTCATAATCCTTCCCTCTCACAAGCTTGTCAACAAGGGACACAACCTACAGTCTGCAAAACAAAGTGACAGGGGAATCTTCAAGGCTATAGTTCTGATGAGATGCTGCACAACTTTGGCACATAATAGCTTAAATTAAAAGTGAGCCATTGAGTGAGACAATGGACTGTTTGTTGGAAAATAACAAAAAAAGGCAACACAGAAATAAGTTAACACCTAGATATTACCGTCTTACAGGTGCCTAACATTCTGAATAGCAATATCATTAGATGAACAAAAGACTGGAAGAAATCTCTTCAAGTCATCAAATCCAGTGTCTTGCTGTCATAGAATCCCATGTATTAAAATCCTTTTCCTAAATCAATTAAATCCCAATTCCACTTAATCCTGGGCTAACTTTGTCCTTATTTTTTTCCCCTTTTCTGTTGTTTATTCTCCTGATGTACCTTATTACATCTCTCAGTTGTTATTTGACTAAACAAGGCAAGCACTTTTAAACTTCATTTCAGGAGTGGACATTCCATTCTTCTGAACATCCAACCACTTTTCCACCTAGTTCAGTATGAATTTCTGAATAAAGGGAATTATATACAACTTTGCTGATGAAGTCTCAACAATGCTGTCTATAGCAACTTTAATACTTCTCTGTTTTCTAATTCACCTTGGAGTCACAAATCTTCTTCACCATCCCAGGAATGATTCATAGCTATCCTGCAACTATCCAATATGCCAAGGATCTCTATTCCTGGACGATGATAGATGAGCTCTCACTTTACTGCAGAAATTCATGCTGATAATTAAAAAATGCATGATGTTGTGTTTCATCTAACTGTAATTTGTGCCCTTTCTATTACTTAAGTCTTCAATATCATCCACTGGTGTTGTACTTTTTCTTATACTTTGACATATCAGTAGGATTTTAACATGCAAACTAAATGAGATATGTGCACCCTAAATATGTTTGCCTCTTGAAGCATTACATACACGACATTCTTTGACATGATTTAGACTCTTTACTACAATACAAAATATCCCGGACTCATATTGTGTCAAATGATGCTACTGTCAAATCATTCGTTCTAAAACATTGAAACCAGCCTAACAACAAATTCTACATACAGAGACTACTGCAACAGCTATTTGATTTTATACGTGAAAGAAAATGATTAATGCTTTTCATTTAGTAGGAAACAGCTGCACTCCTAACTTTACTATCTGGAAAGCAGGAGGAGAAGTAGCTGTTTAAAAAATCCTGTTATTTTTAGTGAAAAGTGGCTTCAACTTTGGGAATAATTGCTCTTGCCAGTAGGGTGTTAGAAAATTACCAGCAAAGCACCAAAGTACAGTGTACTAAGATTCAGAAGATATTAAAATAATTGTCAATGTGAAATTTAATTACAAATATCAACTGTTGGCCTGTTCACACATACAAGCAGACAAGAATACACAAATCCACCTTAAAATAAACTGTCCAGTTACTCACACACTACAGTAGCTGCCTAAATGTATCAGGAAGCTGTTGAAAAGGGGAGGCTTGAAGTAACCACTTAGTCCCTTTCTGTCATTCTCCCTCTTTTATTGCAAGTTCTAACAACTTCATCAATGAAAAAAGAGATCCCAAATTTTTATGCTTTTTGCCTTAATTTTTCTAAAAGTGGAGAATTACAAACTTGAGGAACAAAACTATAAACAAAAGATGCACTGGGATTCAGTGAAAATTAAGCCTTAACCTATTCTTTCTGCTCCCATGTCAATCAAGTGAAAGAAAATATTGATAGCTTTTCTACCATTTTAATAAGTGTAGTATTCTTTGAAAAGAGGTCAAACCAATGATTTTCCTGTAGACAGTCTGACACAATACTTTCTAACTAGTGAAGTAATTGTTTTTTTGTAAATGAAGTTACAAGACCTTGATCTTAAGTTTTAATGCGCATGTACAGAAATGTACATTACATTTACTTCGCTTAGAAAGATTGTTCTTTCAATTACAGCTGCTGACTCAGTGTTAAAAGTACTAAACCATGAAACAGTCTGACACACCAGTGTTGGATGTACTCGCAGCTGCTGGCCAGAACCTGACCATCTTTTTCTAAGCAAGGTGTTCAATGAAGTCGGAAAATCCCCTCCTGTCTAATACCACCTGTCAGCTGGGCTTCAGACCAGGCCACTGGTCTGAAACAGCACCTGTGGCTCTGATGGACGACCTCCACAGCATGGGTAAAAGGAAGACAGTCATATCAATTCTAACAGACACAGCAGCTCTGGTGTATCTCATCTCCAAACACTCCTACTTCCATCCCAAAGACAGCTGCAGAAGGCCAACAGGAATTGCCTGAAACGACTTGGGTCATTTTTCTCAGACCACAAACTCAGCATAGTATGGGGATTTGTTTTCTCTACTATCTACAGACTCTCAAAATGATCATACTCCTCCTATTTATCAGGATCTAGATCCAGAGCGCGAGCAGCAGAATGCAGGCACAACATTCAACTCTACCCCGTGCCAAGTGTGAACATAATAAATCAACAGTTCCTGTTTAAAGAGGAGGTAGTAAGAACTGAATCCAGGAAGGCCAAAATAATGCTGGAAGCTTGACAGAAGTGCTCTGAAAAAGAAACTTCCTCTAGAATTGCTCCCATTTACAAACACATTTGTCTTTGTGTCACTAAATCAGGCCACAGCTTCAAAGACGTCTTTCCTTCCTCTTCTTCGGCTCAGATAGCAATGGTAGCAAAAATATCCCCCTGTATTTCATTTAAGACTTACTGGAACGTACCTGCTTTTCAGGCATGGTTTGGTCCTGGTGAAGCAGTCACTCTTACCTCCAGATTTGTACCGCATGTATGGAAGGAAGAGGGAACTGTGATTTTATGTGGAAATTAAGGCGCCAAATGAGAAAAAATTCAAAAGCCCATGCTCAGCAACAAAAAACATTCGCTAAGCAATAAAAATGTGTACAAAGTCCAGTTTAAATTTTCAAAGGCCTACACTGGTCTGTGAAAGTAACTTCTAAGAGCATTGCCACTTCAAGAAAACAATTACTTTTGTAATTCTTGACAATGAAGTGTAAAAAAATTTTATGACAGTATTAGCATCATTACAATTCTAATTCCCACAAGATGAATGGAATAAAATACAAACCAAATTTATTCAGATTAATTTACCCTAATATTCGTCTTTTGTACACAAAGTAGAAAGAATTCTATAAATTAATTGATGTATTTATTCTACAAAAAGAGAGAGAGGGACATGCTTGTTGACAGTGTTTTATGAACCTCAGAGTTAATGGGGCCCATAAAACTCCTTGACACTTATTTTTGAGCTTCACAAAATTAGAGTCTGTACCTCACACCTGAAGTGTCAAAAAGACTAGATTCTTTTGCCTGATCCAACCAAATTTCCTGCTCGCAAGAATTTGTTTCTTAGATTTTTACTCTATTCTCTTTAAAAAATAATAGAGTTTAAGTTTCTTGTGGTAATAAGTCTTTTATCAAAGGCAAAAATAACAGATGCATTCTGCCTGTCCTGCAAAAAAACCCATGTCCCAACCACTCTTTTTCAATGTTACTGAAAACATACATAGAAAACTTATTTGTGTTTAGAAACATGTTGTTAGTGTAAGATCAATACTCTTCATCTTAAATAAATCTGCTTTTTATATGTATAGGAACTAGTCAGACAATGAAGAAAAAAATGCTATAAAATGAGGCTTATGCTGTATGTACATATGGGTATCCTATTCAGTACAGACAGAGCCACTTTCTAAAAAAGACATTCGAATAACAAAAGATATTAATTTTCAGTATTTGTAGAAGTTCTACGTATATATGAAGAAGTTTTGAAAATTTATAGTACACTAAACAGAAAACCAAAGCATATTTTAAGAGTGATACCACAGAAGTACCTTTAGAAATCTAGTTGGTTTCAAAAAAAGCTGTATACTTAAAATAAACAGAAGTAAGAAATATCAACTAAAATAATCAGGCAGGTTTGAAAAAAGTTTGGCAGATATTTTGATAGTATTTGTATGAATTTCACATGTGGAAGGTCTTCTTCCTTTGTCAGCTTCACTAGTTCAGACACTCATGCAAATTTCCAATGTGTTGTTTCAGCATTAGTCATCTTAAATCCAAGTTTAGGGAAAAAAAAAAAAAGAAAGAATGTCTTCTCTTTTCACCATTAATTCTCTTTCATTATCTGCAATTGCTTAAAAAGAATTGTTTTCAACTGTTTACAGACAATAAATCATTCCTGATTTTGTGTGTTTAAACCTCTTCAAATTCCCTGTTCTCGGAAAACAAACATTATGGTCATTTTCCTGGAATAATATCAACAGTTAATATATGTAGGTTTTAAATGTATCAAGCAACATTCTTTCTGTCTGAGAATAGTCCCAATAACAGCTGCTTTCAATGTGAAAGAAAATACATTTTTATGGTTATCCCTACTGTATTTTACAGAGCTAAGCATTGCAACAGTGGATGAACCTCCTGGCCAAGATTTGTGTTAGTATGCACAGCAACTGAATGAGTTAGCCAATACACATTCTATAAGATCTTGATTTTCCTGCCTCTCAGCTAAAATACTACCAATGTTGGGAACTAAAATTTTGACAGTTTGTTAACAGCTTTAAATCCTCCACTATAGCAGTTCTTGCATTAAGCAAAACCACAGAAGCGGATGCTCTCCCTTTCCCCAAGTACGGCTTCCTGACCAGCAGTGACATTTCAGACTCAGGTGCCCGTGGAAATATAAATACATATGTGATATTATAAATATTTAAGTGTTTCTACATAATTTTGGAGGAAAGAACCACAGAAGAAAAAATATTGCATGTATTTACTGGTCAAACTACTCCTAAGTAAGTAAACAAAATTACTCCTCTCAAAAATTCCACACAAGATATAAATTAACCACTATGATATCTGAACATTTGTTTCCAATGAAGAAAAACTAAAATGGATGATCCAAAGTGTCATGTTGTTTTCTCATATGTGTATCCCTGTGTTTAAACATCAATTAATCCTGGGATGTAGGTAAGAGGAAAAGCAACCAACATAGAAACAAGCCTCTGTATGAATTTACAAGCTTTCATTTCTTAAGGGCAGAATTTTCTGGAAAGCTGGGCAGAGAGGAACCTGATGAGGTTCAACAAAGGCAAATGCAGGGTCCTGCACCTGGGGAGGAACAACCTCATGCACCAGTACAGGCTTGGGGTGGACCT
>Ga0065711_1038889_pt1 | contig 18315 bp, 31 predicted proteins | sample Hoacrofraction12_FD_59098 | JGI IMG/M metagenome (GOLD analysis project Ga0065711, IMG submission 59098) | Hoatzin crop microbial communities from Cojedes, Venezuela - Epithelial fraction 12 v2 (version 2) | ecosystem: Host-associated > Birds > Digestive system > Esophagus > Crop | place... | reverse complement strand
GGAGATATTCCAGCCCCGCCTGGCCGCGGTGCTGTGCAGCCTGCTCTGGGTGACCCTGCTTGGGCAGGGGGTTGGGCTGGGTGACCCCCAGAGGGCCCTGCCAACCCCCACCATGCTGTGATTCTGTGACGGCCGCTCCCCGGAGGGATGCCGCTGCACAGCCTGCCCGAGCTCCGTCTGGTCCCTCACCAGGTATTGCCCGTGGCATCGCTCTTCCCAAAAGCACTGTAGGAGCCGTCGTCGTGTTTGTAGAGCAGCTCTCGCTGGTACCCTGTGGGGAGGAGATGGGGATGGTCTTTACATGCCGGTCTCTGCATCCCCAGGGGATCCTAGAGGCAGCCTGCAGCCCAGACCCACCCCAGGGCACAGGTAGAAAATGGGGAGGGGGGGTGTGGGGCAGTGGAGTCCCTCGACTGCAAGGCAGGGTGGGACGGGCAGAGGAAGGGACCGGGGACGCTCACCGCTCTGCAGGAAGCCCTGCGCCTTGGCGCGGATGTCGGGGTGCAGTTGCCCGCTCTTCTCCAGGTACTGCTGGATGTAGATGTTGGGGGCAAAGCGAACCATGTTCTGCTCCCCACAGCCATAGGGCATGGCCAGGAGGCGGTCCACGTTCTGCAGAGCGTTGCCCATGATGTCACCTGTCCCAGGAGGAGGTGGGGAGCACTGTCAGTGGCCGTGTCCCCTGTATCCCCTTCCATCTCAGCTCCAGGTGGTCCCAGCTCCTGCTGATCTTGGGCCATGGAGCTCTGCACCATTCCTGCCCCAGGTGGTTCCCTGACCCCTGCCTGTCCCGTACCCATCACGGTGACGTGGGCTCGCTGGGAGCCCTCCAAGATGTTTGCAGGAACCTCCAGGGAGATTTCTTCAGCATCTGTGGGGATGGAGGGGAACAACAGTGGGGATGCTCAGCTCCTCCTGGCCTGGCCCCATGGCACCATCACCTGCCCCCATATTGCTCTGACCCACCCTGGGCTCAAGGCTGAGTTGGGGCATCTCAGCCGGGAGCCACTACAGACCCATGGATGTCCTTGGGTCCTCTGGCCTGGTGGCTTTCATGACCAGTGGCCAACTGTCCCTGCTCCACATCCCCATGGCACTGCCAGACACCCCCGGCCGGTCCTACCTTCCTGGCAGAGCAGGGAGTTGTGCGCTTTCTCCACCAGGATCCCCCCGGGCTGTGGGGAAACAGCATCAGAGATCGTCAGGAGAAGGGACCAGCCGTGTCCCCCTGTCCCCCTGGGTGTTGCCTGCAGCCTGGGCTCAGGGCTGGATGCTGTCCCCCTCCCAGTCCTCCCACTGCACCCTGAGGGCTGCTTGGAACCTGTCCCTAAACCCATCCCACTTTCTTCCTCCATAACCTGTCTGACCTGCACCAGCAAGGGCTTTATCACGGTGTCCACGCGCCCCTGGGCTGGCACCACAGGCATCTCATTGCCGCAAAGCTCCTTGGAGCTCAAGGCCTCGGTGCTGACCGTGATGTTCACCTCCCCTGCGGATACAAGAGGGGCGCTCAGTCCCCATGGAACCCCCAGTCCACACCGCAGCTTCAGAGGCTTGCATCAGACCTGAAGCTTTGTGTGGGGCTGGCTGGATTGGGATGGGGGTCACCAGGTTGAGGAGCAGAGCTGGGAGACTGTGAGGAGGGTGGGAGTGGAGTGGAGGCGAGCTTCCCAGGTGGCACGTATTTGCTCCTGTCCTCTCCACCACCACATCCTCCAAAGGGGTCCCCAAACAGCAGGGCAGGGGATCCCATCACAGTGCCGGTGCCCTGTACCCAGGCTGGTAGCTCGCACGCCCCATCGGAAGGTCCTCGCTTCGTCTGCACAGATGCAACCACCGTACACTTCGTCCGTGTTCACTGACACCTCCAGCTCCACCGATTCCACCAGCGTCACCTGAACCTGCCAGACCACGGCCACAGCTCCATCAGCCCCCGCCGGACCCCAGATCCAGGGCCCCCTCCCCAGCTCCACTCACCCGCAGGCACTGCCGCAGGTAGTTGAAGACAGTAGCCACGAGGGTGAAGGCTTCGTGGCGGACCACGGCGTAGGGCAGTGCCAGCTCCACGAAGAAGGGCTTGAAGGCCGTGAGGGTGGTGGCAGGGGCCAGCCCCAAGCCCAGTGGGGCCGTGCAGAACATCCCGGCTTCCCACTCGGTGATGGCATCGGGGACCGTCACCGTCACCTCTGCAGAGCCCTCCTCCCTGCGGGAAGGAGAACATCATAAGGCCATGCCACCACGTTCACCCACAGCTGGTGTCATCCCCAGCTGGGCTGGCTCTCTCCCCATGGGACAAGGAGCCATCATGAGGTCCCCAAACTCCCTCTGTCCAGGAGGGGAGGTGGGGAGAGGACCAGCCCTCACTCACCCCACGGGGACCAGGTCCCACAACCATGTCTCTGGGAAATACGTGCGGGGTGCTGGTGGCTCTTCCTGGACTGCAGTGTCTTGGGTACTACGGCCCATTATGAACGGGAAATCAGTTTCTTTACGCAAGTAGGTGACATGGGAGTTAAAGCCACCTGGAAAAGGCAGAGCAGAAATTAGGGTCCACAGGTGTCTGCATTTCAACTGGACCTCTCCTGCAGGCAGCCCAAAGGTGGCCAAATTCTTTCTCAATCCTCTTCAATCCCTCTGATGAGGAGTGTATTTTCAGGCTGGCTCTGAGTCCCCCTGAGGACACAGGAGCCAGGACCGAGTACCAGCTTTTTGCTTTCTTCTCCCGAGAGGGCTCAGCAGAGCGAGCAAGCTGAGGAACGTGCTGACCTGTAGGACCTTGGGGAAGGGCTATTCCAGGCGAGCCGAACCTCACTTTGCAAACACCACTGGTCTTGGCATTCGTGAAAAGTTTCAATGCTGCGTTCTGTGAAAAAGAAAAGATGTCATCCATCTCCAAAACCCAGCAGGAGGAATATCCCCATCTCAGCAGTAAATAGTCATAGGGCTGCAGAAGGTGACAAGTGGAGAAGAACCAAAGCCTGAGGTGTGTGGGAAAGGGAAAGACCTTTGCCACAAGCGTGGCTTTCACAGGACATTGCTGTGCTTTCCTGGCACCCTGAGCAAACCACAGCTGGCTCCTGGATAAATAGGAACCAGGAGGCACAGGTGGGCCTCTACCTGAAATAACTTGTAGGTGTCCATCTCGGAATGCCTCCAAAGATGGGGAAGTAAGTGATGCCTCCTTGAAGGGGGAAAGAAGTCTTGCTGCCTCGGTCCAAACGGGATGCCGGGAATGTCATAGTCAGGGGCATAGTCCCAGGAAAATGCTGAACAGGGTTGTGGGTCCTGAACGCTTGCAGGGTAATCGAATTCAGGGAGCACTTTGTACACCTGGGAATAAATGGGTGCTAGGTACAAAACCAGCCAGACACCTACCCCCTGCCCAGGAGCCACCACAGCACTGAGTTCCTGTAGGGGAGGTCCAAGCCAATGTCATCTCTTCCCCTCCCGTCCCCAGATGGTCCCTGGGCTGCGAAGGGGCCCTTGCCAGTGCCACCACTCACCGCCTCCGTGTTAAGCTCAGCCTCGGGCTTCAAGAGCAGCACGCTGCGGTCCACGGCACGGACGGCGCACAGAGACCCTGGGGCAGCCCCCAGCTCCAGCCGCAGCACCGAGCCGGGCAGAGCCCTGTCCTCCGAAAAAGCCATCTTCACCTGGGGAGGGACAGGGGCGTCAGGGGACAAGCACGGGAGGGGGAGCCACCTCCCACGGAGGAGCAGGACCAAGACATGGATGTGGAGATCTCTTCTAGATAAGGATAAAATCAGGCTCGAGGGTTTCGGGATTAGGTAATGGGTTAAAGAGACTGTGATGCTGCGATGCATCTGGAGCAGGATGGACCTCAGGCATGCAGCTATGGACAAGCCATGGAGAATTCCCCCATCTCTAGCAGCCTCCACTCGCCTTGTTGGGGAAGCACTTGGCCACCTTGAGCTTGGTGCTGTCGGCCACCATCTCACTGTTGGGCAGCACCACATAGCCCAGCACCTTGGCCGTGGGTGCCAGCTCGGGGTCGATGTACAGCTCCAAGGAGAAAGAGCCTCTCAGCCCTGGGCCATGGGAAAGGAGAGGAGATGAGGACTGGGCATGGAGAGCAGAGCCCTGCACACCCTGTCCATGCTTTGGGACCTACCAGCCTCTGCAGGCAGCTCTTTCCTGAGGATGGTGGCAATGGTCCCCTTGGCCAGGACCTGCAGAGGAGGAGAAGGGAATAACAAAACTGATACTGAGTGTGGAAATGCCCTGATGGAGGATGGACCCAAAGGCGAGAATATTGGGATGGTTTTTGACCTTGCCCAGTCTCCAGCCCCACCAACATCTCCCATTGGCATGTGGGTCCAACAGTACCAGCAGATGCCTCTACTAACAAGTGTAGATTCCTCAGTCTGGCCAGGACAGATTGCTCATTGTCTTGTCCTCAGGGACGCGACTGTGAACGTGTGTGTAGATGTGGACCTTCACACACAACCGCCCTAATGCCTGCTGCCCTCGCTCCCTGGGCCACGGCTCACCAGGAAGACCATATCCAGGCTCTCCAGGTCAGTCCCCAAAGCTTCTTTGCTGAAGATGTAGTCAACCCAGAGCTTCTGGGACTGGCCACAGGACAGCTCCTCCTCCAGCCGGCGGATCCGCAGGAAGCTGCTGCTCGCCGAAAAGAAGCGACTGAGGTACGCGTAGGCATTTTGGTAGGTGACTGTTGAGCCGTCGTTCTGGGTGTGAGCTGTCTCATTGACTTGACCCTGAGCGATGGAAGTAGAAATCAGGGTGGTGAAGCCATCCAGCAGCCCATGAGGTGCTGGTCCCAGCACCAGGCATCACTGATGCGGGCTTGGAGAGATGCCGAGCCCTGTACTACTGGGAGCCCTGAGGGGTGGGAAACGGGTCACTCACACGCAGGGAGACCCTGCCGCTCCAACCAGAGGTCTCCAGCTCGAAGGAGGCTCTCCCCGATCTGTCTGTCAGGAAGGTCTGTCTTGTATCTTTTCCTTGCTGGCTGACGACGAGCAAGAGCTGCTTCTGCGGCAGCACGGCACCGTCGGCTCCCTTCAGCAGCATCTGCACTGGGAGGGAGGGGGAGATGCCCCAGGTCGGGCTGTAGGCATGGGGCAGAGGGCAGGGGTGGGACAACAGGGCTGGGGGGTCAGCAGGAGCAGGACAAGGTGCAGCAGGGTTCAGGGGAGCCCTGTGGGGTGTGGGGACCCCCCTCCATTACCGTCCCAGTGTAGGGGATGCCAGGCTTGTAGAAATCATCGGTGTTTTCGAAAGTGACAGTGAGGATTTCGGATAAAATCTTGCAGCTCTTGGTGTTTTTAAGCTCCAGCCCTGTGGAGAGGGAGTGGGGAGCTGAGGGTGTTGTGGGGACACAGGGCACAGATTAGCTGCTGCCGGCTCCCCTGTCACGGTGCAGAAAAGGTCCCTGAAGGTTTTAGGCTTTCCCTCTGCAGCTGGCAGCTTCAAGCACAGTTTGCACGTCCTACGAGAGGAGCAAAACCTCTACGGCACGTTTTAGACCTAAAACCAGGGTGCAGCTGGCTGCAGAGGGTGCAGAAAAGGCTCTTCACCAAGCACCATGTTGCAGGGCCACCTCAGTCCAGTGGACCAAGGGACAACCCCTGGTCTTCTCATTTTTTTTCTGAAGCCAAGCCACTGGCAGTCATTTCTGGTGTGACCGAGGTGGAGCGTGAGAGATTCGCTCAAAGGATGAAGCCAGGCCACCAGAGTGGGTGCAGCCACCGCTTTTGCATTGCAAGGACTTGAGACCCTGCTAGCCATGGCGTTGGGAGAGCTGCTGGATCTAGGAAAGGTGTTTTTGCCTCCTGACCATTTCTCTGGTCAGAATGAGAGGTATTGCCTGGCTGACCTGGCTCACATACCCACCTGGACCCGGTCCCTCCACACATGCACCCCTAAATCACAGCGTTGCTTTTGGGGCTTCCTCAGAGAAGACCAATACCCCCATGCATTTGAGTGCACGTGGGGATGAAGGCAAAACTATGCACCAGCAGCAATGCCCATTCCCAAGCAGGAGAACACCACCATCCCTACCTGTTCCATCCTCCACCAGCGATGCCTGGACTTGGAATTTCTTCTCATACCTGGGGCTGGTCAAGTTGAAGGCAGCCAACACAACCTCTGTTGAAAAGCAGCCATTCTTCTCAGTCTGGAGGGAGAGAGTCAACCCCGTCAGCAGCAGTCCCGGGAAGGGGCTGTCCCAGAGTCATCGCGCTCCCCAGCTGTGCTCACCTTCCCGCTAACCTCGATGCAGTTCATCTCTTTCTGGGGGGTGCTGTGAAGACTGTGGAGGATCCTGATGCTCCTGAAGGGCTGACACAAGCTGGCCTGGACCTTCCCCTGGACGGGCTTCCCATAGGTGTACCTGTTGGGTGGAGGGTGGTGAGGGTGTACCTGATGGACTGCACCATGTCAGATCCCCCCCATCCCCTCCCTCTTCCAAGCACAGCCTGTTTCGGGCTCACCGTCCACAAATCTCCATCTGGAACTTCTTGTCCTTCTCCAGCACCACGTCGGGGAGATCGATGGTCATCTCAAACTTGGGCAGCACTGATGGAGAAGCAAAGGGAAAAGAGGGTTGTCACTTTCAGAACACGGACAACAGTGCCTGGGTGGCCAGGGGGCCCAAGACGCGCTGCCCACAGGGACATGCCGAGGTGGGTCACCATCCCCATGCACCTCCCGGTCCACGCGTACCATATTCCTCCACACTGAAGGAGTGGCTCTTCCGCTCCACCTCGATGATGTACGTGCCCAGGGCTGGCTCTGCAGCCAGTGGGAGGGACAGGTCCACGATGCCCTGCCGCGGGCTCACGTCCCGCCACTGTGCGATGCGGTTCCCGCTGGGATCCTGCACACAGGGACACGCGGCGTCAGCACCCCGGGGACCCCAGCACTCAGCGATAAAACAGCCCACGGCTGCGTTACGCTTCTCCTGTCCCAGCCAAGGTGCCTTCCCAAGCCCACACCACCCGGGAGCCTCCCTCCATCTCTCAGACTGACCTTCAGGAACACAACGGGCAGCTGCAAGGCAAAGAGAAGATGGTTAGATGAGAAATTCAAAGCTGTCCTTGGGGTCTCACTAGGGTGGGGACTATGGAGCCGTGGATGGAGTAGAGTGAGGGTTGTTTGTAGGATGCTGTGAACCTTCCAACCCTTTGATTTTCTTCGGGATTGATTTTGAGCCTGGGGGTGGCTCTAGCTGGGATGAGCCGAGGGCGCTGCCAGCACAGCATAGAGAGGTGGGATCTCCCAGAGCCTTCGCAAGATGCCAGCAACCACTTCATCTGGCAACCTCCTACATTTCCAGAGGCCCAGATGATGGCTCGGGGGTGCCAGAGACTGATCTCGCCTGTAATCCTGGCGTCTGATGACGTGATGGATATCAGTGGCACTTTCCCTGCTTCCCACCCGTCACTGCTACATCCCTAACCAAAAGTTTAAGTGGGTACGTTCCTGTGTCACTTGTGCAATTCTGCTTTCTCTTTCCTTAGCCTGCTGAAGCCTGGGTGAACAACACAGGGCATCCCTGCCCCTGGCGAGCGCAGTCATCCAGGCAGAGCTGGCAGGGGCACGATTCCCAAGGGGAAAGGCACTGGCTGACTCCCGCACCTCTCTCCCGGGCGTGCCGAGGCTGTGAGAGGGCAGTGCAGAGGAACCCTGTCGCCTCCCCCTTCCCCAGCCCTGCTCTCACCTTCTTATTGCTGGGAGTGAAGTCTTTATCCAAAGAGACGATTCGAAACTTCACTGGAAAGAGCAAGCGGGGATGCAGGAGTGAGCGGTGGGTGCATCCGCAGGGAGGGGGCTTCCCCATGGGGAAGGTGGATGGAAATCCACCCTGAGCCCTGCAGTGGGGCGCTGCCCCCCAAGCAGCACAGCCCCCAGTGCTGCCAGCGTGTCCTGGCATTGCCCTGGGCCAGTGCTGGGGGTCCCAGTACATCCCAGCATGAGCCCTCCTATTTCTATGCAGCACAGGAGCAAGGCTGATCCTCCTGTACCCCTCTCCCACCAGGTCCTTCAGCCCAGAGCAGGGTGGTCCACCCTACCCCCCTCACCTTCCTGTCCAGGCTTGTAGACAGCCTTGTCTGTCTGTATGAACATCCCAGGCTCCAGGGCTCTCAGCATCACCTTCTTCTTCTTGGAGACATCCAGGGAACCTCCCTGGATTGAGATGTGCAGGTCTACGATTTCCTCCTTCCCTTTGGCAGGGGCTGGAGCCTGCCAGGGGAAACACCAGGCACCGGGTGAGGACAAGGGATATGCCGTGGCCAGGATGCTCTGCTTGGTCCTGGTGACCCAGAGCACTCCTGACCCACAGGCACACCTTCCCCAAGCCAGGGGCTGGGAAGAAACGTCCCCCCAAAACCCTGCTTTAGTCTGCAGGTCTGCTACCGGCGCATTATTTCAGCCATAGAATAACTGGGCTTAGTCTAGAGTCATTTTGCCTGCGTGGGGGGTGAGACCCTACCAAAAGATGGGGAAGTCACACCTGTTCCCAGCCCCACGTGGGACCACAGCCCCACACTCAGGGGAGCTGGTGGAAACTGCTCTGCGTGGAGACAGTGGGGTGTCCAGGGCATCCCGCTCCACACAGTTGGCTGTGTGTGGGGTGACACTCACGGGGAAGGTGATGTTCAGGTACAGATGAGGCTCCTGGACCTTCCTCTCGAGCAGGGTGATGTTATGGTCTGCTCTCTGCAGCTGGACGGTCATCTGGACAGGCTCGTGGAGGCCACTGAGATGAACCCACAGCATTGCTGTGTAGGGGTGGTAGAGCACAGCTGGGGACGTGACCACATAAATCCTGGCAAGGAGAAGTCCTGACGTGAGAGGCGTGGGGATGAGGCACATCCCAGTACAGACCCCACAGAGGTCTTGAAGAGCTCTTGGGCACACAGGAACCTGTACTGGGGAGCAAGGCCACCTTCCCCAGCCTCTCTGCTCTGCTTCTGGGCTCCCCTTGACTGCTCAGCTCAGCAAAGCAAAGGCTCTGCTCACACATTGGCTGCAAACGAGGCAGCACCCACAATAAACCATCCCAGAGCCACCAGCCCCACCAGCCCCCGGGTGCCAAGCCCTTCGTGTTCATGGGCAGGGACAACCCACCAGCCCAAGCATTTCCACCCTGGCCAACAATTCCATGCGTAGGAAGGATTAGCTCCCAAAACACACTGCCAAGGAGCCGAGACTAAATGCCCTCCCACCAGATGTGGACAGACAGATGCAGAGAGGGCTTACGGAGCTGCAGATGCCGTGGCGGTGAGGTGCAGGATGAGGAGGAGCAGGGCGGGCAGGGCAGCTGGGGACCTCATGTCTGCAGCTTCAAGCAGACGTCAGGGATGGCCACAGACTCCTTCTCCAGGTGTTGGGTTGCTGTAGACCTGCGTCTGCTCTGCTGCAGGCTCTGAAATGAGATCTTTGCTTTCCATCCAGCGAGCAAACAAGGGTTGGCGGAGGGATCCAGCGGGGATCTGCAGATGTAGCCAAGGCAATGTTTACCGTCTGCCCACAGCCTCCTGGGTTCAAGGCTCTTGCGGATTTTTGCAATTCGAGGAAAGGTTCCCATAGGCTATAGAGGTTCAAAACCAGGGGGCAGGACCCACCTACACACTGATTTGCTGGGAAGTGATGGCAGGAGGGAGGGGGAACGAGTTCCCCAAAATGGAAGTAGGAAGCACGTTATGAGAACAGTCTGTGAGTTGGTGGTGATTTCTCAGAAGGGCTTGTTTCCAGGTATTTAAAATTTAAGCAAACAGTATCTATGTGGACTGATCACAGGTCTCAGGCTGTCTTTTTTGCCCAGTTTCCTCCAATTTCATCACATCACTTATGGGCACAGGAGCAGGCCTGCGTTGGGCTGTTGTGCCAGTGCCACCCACTGTCATTCCTCCAGGTAGTGTGCCTGGGAGCCGGACACCGGCCGGGTGGGCTGAGCTGCCTCTTTATGCCCCAGTGGGGATTTAGGAAAGCTGAGGCAGCTCCACAACAGCCATACCGTGTCCTGAGATCATCCCCTGCTCCGGGGTTCTGCAGTCCCCTTCCCTCTGGGGACACAGGGAGAGGCGGAAGCAGCGCTGCGAGAAGCCACGGCTGGAGCTGACCCCTTTCCCGCGGGCTCTTGGATCACCACGGCTGCTGTCCCCATGCCTGCCCTGCTCCGGTGCTGCTGGATGTGGCCCTTTGCTCACCTCCCTGCTCCCTGCCCTTTGGGAGCAGCCCCGCAGCATGTCGGTGTCCGGAGGAGGCTGATCGCTGCCATCCCCGTGGACACAAGGCAGGAACGTGGCCCAGAGCCCATCCTGAAGCCCCGGGATGTGGGCAGGGGTCAGTGGCCCAGCAGGCATCTCAGGGACGGTTCAACGTGACGAGGAGCCTGGGGCCATCGGCACACCGAGCCCTTCAGGGCACGGGGCAGGATGCAGCAGGGGCCGTGAGCAGCGTGGCCGAGGGGAGGGTGATTTGGGGTTTTCTTCTCTGATCGGTGCCTGTGGGGCTGCCGAGGTGAAATATCTCACGGAGGATTTGTCCTGCGGTGCTGCTGGTAGCGTCGGAGCAGGAGCCAAAGCGAGTTGTCCCCCAGCCCCTCCTGACCAGGCAGCACTGACCCCACGGTGTTCTGTTTCTTCTGCTGCCTTGTTGCCCATGCAATGCACGTTTTCTCTGGTTTGGTCTCAGTTTTTTATTCAGCAAAGCAAAGTGAAGGTAGGGCCCCTCTTAGACAGCATTAAGGGGGAACACTGAGCCCCTAACACAAAGTGTGATCTGGGACGTGGGGCTGGCTTTGGTCAGGGATGGTGGGCAAGAGCCTGACGAAAGGGAGCTTTCTTGCAAGAAAAACATTTTGCCACTTCCACTTCCCTTATCCCACTTGCATTTTTCTTCATTTTTCCCCCGGCTGAGCGGGTACAGGGACAGAGCTGCACTCGGGTCAGCCCTGAGCATCCTCTCCATGCCCAGCCACCAGGCTTGCACCGATCTCCCAGGGCTTTTTGTCAGCCCCGGGTGAGCTCACCTGCGCTGGTCCCCTGGTCCCCTCTCCGAGGGATTGCACTGGCACCAGCTCAAGGGAATCCACAACTCCACAGTGGGGAGCAAAGCGGCTGCTCCCCGGGCAGCCCCCGACCCCCGCGGGATGGCAGGGCTGCTGCGGAGCAGGGCTGGGGTTCGGAGTCCTCCTCTCAACCCTGCTGCTGCAGGCTCCTGCCGGGTCAGGCGAAGGGATGGGAAGAGGCTGCCAGCCCTCAGGACCGTGGCTGTCTGGTGGGGTACGACAGGGTTGGGAGCAGAGGGACAGCTACACTTTGCCTTCACATCGGTTTTGGAGGCTTTAAAACCAGGAACAGAGCACGTGTGAGACCGGGATCAGAGTCAGCTGGGTTCAAGCTTTTGGGCAGCCAAACCGCACCCACGGTGATGGGCACGTGGTGGGACTGCCAAGCCAGCTCAGAGTTGACAGACTAAGCCGCATGTAGGAAGCCCTGGCAGGAGGAAAGGGGATAAAGGGGCTTTCTGGGAAATTGGATCCTACATGTGCGCACTGCCCTTGACTATCTCCACGTGACAGTTCCTGATCGGTGAGTTGTTACTCATGGGAAGCCTCTTTTCAGTTGCTAATATTTTTTCCCAGTGGTATCCATCTAGGTGGATGATTTCCATGGTTTTGCAGAATTTCCTCCAGAACGAGCCAGCCACTCCCAAGAGCAGGAATCATGCCAAACCGGAGTGCTGTGCCCTTGTTTGGCCACAGTTTGCACATCTTAATTGAAGATCAGAGGTGAAGCCTGCCCACCCTGCTCCCAGCACTGGGGACAGCCACCCAGTGCACTTCTCCCTGCCCTACTGTCACGCTGGAGTGGCTGGGATGGGAGCTGCTGGGCTGGGAAGGAGCCAGCAGATGACCAAAACCCTGCCTGGCTGCAGGCAACAGGCCAGGGGTGATGGTAGCTGGTGGCTGGATCTGGTTGTGCCATGGTCTGGAGTCCGTGGGGAGGTCTCTCCTGCTCCAGGTGGGCAAAATCCAGGCACCTCTGCCCTCTGAGGTTTCTGGGCTTTACTGGTGCTCCTTCTGTGCACTTACTGCTCGTCCCTATGGCAGAGAGAGCTCCACCGTGGTGTAACTCTCACCTGCCACATGCTCCTCACACCATCCAGCACTGTACCCCATGGAGAAGCCATGGTGTCCGTAGGGATGCTCTACGTGCAGTGACCTGGGCATCCCACACAGCCATGAGACGGAGCTCCCTCCCCACACTCCCCTCAGCACTGGCAGGACACCGTGCACACACACCACCAGGTATGGACCATTTAATCTTGCACCCTTGTCTCACAGTTCATCATCAAAGATGCTCTTCACCCATGGCAATATCCCCTGGACCTCCTGCCCGCCCCATCCACACGCCGTGCCCTGGACCCCTCTCCAGCGCTGGCTGCGTCTGAACGGCATCGCCAGCTTGCAGGAGCCTCTGGAAATAGCAACCCAGCAAGCCCACGAGTGAACCCCAGTGCGAGTCACACCATCAGGGGTGGAAAATGGTGCAGTGAACGCCCAGCCCTGCCTGGCACTTCTCTCCCCCTACCCAGCGTGCAGGCGGGAGCCATCCAGGCAGACGGGGCTTGGTACCCAGGGTCAGACACAGCGCCGGGTTTGGGGGGGACAAGCGATGCCCCAGGGAGGGGATGCAGTCACAGCGAGGGGCTTCTGGGGGCACCTTGCACTGATTTCCAGGTGCTGCCTGGTCCCCATCCCTCTGCTTCCCCTTGCACCTTGCTGAGGAGGTGGCAGGTCTGGTGGACACATTCGCAGGGGACAGGGTGGCCCAGCCTCTGGCTGTGTCACCTCCCTTATGTCCCCAAGGGGCTCTGCCTAATTTCTGGTCCCGGTCATGTCCTCCTCACGCTCCAGGCTGTCTGTCCCCCTGCTAGCACCAGCCCCAGTGCAGCACGGCAGCAGAGGCTGCTCAGCACCCTGGTCCCCGCAGTGACTTGCAGACATCTCAGCGAGGGCATCAGCCATGGCCTGGCGGACAGTCTCTGTCAGTCTGGGGACATCCTTTGGGCTCAGGCCCTGGGTTTCTACCTTGGGGAGGATTTGGATGGTGCACGTCCCTGGGGAGAGAAAGGGAAGGCTGAGGAGGCTGTTAGCCAAACCCACCAGGAGCCAGCTCTTCCCACCAGCATCCTCCACCATCAGCTGCCTCCCCACACCTCCAAGCCCCACATGCCCCATCCCCACCACCAGCCCTGCCTTCCAGCAACGGGGCTTCTTGTCCATCACCTACCAGAGGTGAATTTCTTATCCTTGGAGCTGAAGAAGTCCCAGTATGGGGAGATCACGATGGGGAAAATGGGAACCTGTAGGAGATGGAGGGTCAGGAGTGTCCTCTATACAGACCCCCTTGCCGGGTGGGAATCCAGCTCCTGCCATGCCCCAGGCTTCAGCAGGTCCCTGTCCCCTCCCTGGGTCCTGCACAGCAGGGTGGTGTCCCTGGGGACTGCAGACTCCAGAAGACCCTGGTGTCCCTGTCCTGCTGCCCCAGGGTGCATGGCCACCCCAATCCATCAAGGGCAAGTGGAGAGGGAAGATGGCCTTACCTGAGCCTGCACGGCCAAGTGGAAAGCCCCGCGCTTGAAGGGCAGCATGGATTTGTTCTGGTTCCTGGTGCCTTCAGGGAAAATGAACACTCGGAGCTGCACAGGACAGGGAGAGATATGAAACCCAACCAGAGCACCCTGGCACCCGCTGTGTCAGTCCTCCCCGCACCCCCCTTGGCCCATCGGTGTTTGCTGCCAGCCCCCCTCACATTTTCACGCCGCATGGTCCTGGCTGTCTGGCAGATGACATCGATTGCATCTTCTCTTTTGTGGCGGTCGATGAAGATGATGCCGCTGAGCCAGCAGGCCCACCCCACAGTGCCCATGTACATGAGCTCCTTCTTGGCGATGGGCACACAACGTTCAGGAATGACCTCCACCATGCCTGGAGGATGGATGGGAGAGGAAAGGGTCCGTCCCTGCCCAACGGCACCCAGAACCAGCCAGCTCTGTGGCTGTAGTGACCTGGTGTCATCTTCCATTGTCCCAACCCTCTCTCTGCAGCAAATCCATAGCCATGAGCTCCTGTCCCACCAGCCCTTCCGGCCTTCCCCACACTGCCCTGTACAAATCCTGGTGCTTTCCTCGCTGGGAGCCCCCAGGATGAGCCTGGTCCACCCCTGCAGCACCCCAAAGGCTGCCCATGCAGTGATGAGCCCCACCCTCTCCCTTGCACGTACTCATGAGGTCAAGGGAAGCTTGGTGGTTGCAAACTATCACATAGGGCTCCTTGATGTTCAGATGTTCAGAGCCCCGCACCTGCATCTTGATGCCACAGAAGCGTTTGAGGGGCAGGATCGCAGCACGCAGGAGCCTAGGGCAGAGGAACACACGTGAAGAACAGATAGACACAGAGGAAGGCTGCTTGATTTTTTTCCAGCCCTTTACAATCACTCAGGGAGCAAGGTGCAAGATGGGCCAGGCTAGATCTGGTCTACACGAGCAAACACTGTGTCCCAAGGGGGATCTGTGTTCAGTCTCAATGATGCTTTACTTTTCTAAGCACATTTGTAGCTTGTAAAGCTCAGAGCTAACCTTGTAACCATCCCCAAGGTGAGACGAGCGGCTGTCTCAGTAACAGAAAGTCTGCACCGGTGCTGCTGATGAAGAAGAGCAGCCAGCACAAGCTGGTGGGAGAAAAAAAAAACAGGCTTTTTGATGTCCAGGGGTGATGAGAAAGCAAGGAGAGAAGGGGTGAGATGTCTGCCTGCAGCCAAGGTGCAAATCTTTGCATCCCGATAAGGACAACTGCCTCTGGCCAAGCGAGCCTCACCCCAGGGCTCCTCTGCGTGCTCAGCTGGATCTGTGCGTGCGGGCTGGAAACCTGGACACCCAGCTCGCAGCCTGTGCTGTGGATACCTAAAGCTGGAGGAGCCGGATGGCAGCTGGGAGGTGCTGAGCTGTAGATGGATGAACACTGAGGATGGGCATGCAGAGGAACAGTCTTGAGACAGAGAGGTCTACAGGGCTGCGGGTGTCTCCAGGGACTGTCCCTGCAGAACAGCCAAAGGGCAGCGCTGCAAGCACCAAGCTTTGAGCTGCAGGTGGTGAGGGGAAGAGAGCAGGGAAGGGAAAACCAACTCAGCTTCATTCATTAGAGGAAATCACAAAGAAGATCTTCACCGGACCCTCAGCGTCAGGAAGAGATGGAGGTTTCATCTGGGCACATGGAAGGGGGAACAGGAAGAGCGGTGTCACCATCCAGGGAGGGCTGGACAGGAAGGGTGACATCAGGGTGGCAGTGCTGATGAAGAGTGACACTCAGTATGAGAATAACAAAAGGAATGGAGGGAGGATGGAGCAACGGGGATTGCAGCACCCACAGTGGAGATAAAACCTGGTACGTTTTTGGTGTTGAAATGGGGCACTCTCCAACCCACAGCATGAAGAGCACCCATGCCAGGATCCACACATCCGGCAGCGGTTGGTTCCACGGAGCCCACAGAGGACAGGGCAGGGGACAGGGCTGTCAGTGAGAGCTCAGCATCAGCTAGGGATGAGAAGAGGTTTGGGAGGAGAGAGCAAGAGAGTCATGATGCTTAGAGGGTCCTTTGTGTCAGAGGACCACCCATCTCTTGGGAGATGCAGGCTCAGAGATCCCTGTGTCTGCAGAGAAGCAGAACACTTGTGACAATGCCCCAAAGCCAGGACTAATTACAGGAACATGCTCCAAGCCGGAGGCTTTGGGATTTGGAGGATGAGGAGGAAACGGACCCAAGCGTGCTGCTTGGGCGGAGGATGGCTGCGAGGTGTCGTGGGACAAGATAAGGCAGCGTGAGTCACTGCTGCGTCATGCCAGGTATTTCCACTAAGCCAAGAAACGTTTGTGCCAGCTCTCGGAGCACCTCCGGACGCGTGCATCTGCACACAGCATTTCTGCTCAGAAAGGACGAGGGAGAGAGGCTGCACAACGCACTGATAACATCAAACCCCTGACCACACTCCTGCAGAGGGCCCAAAATCCATCAGCTCAAATATGTGATGGCTCAAGCTCAGCAAATACCACGGGCTCAGACATTATTCACTCTGACATAATTATATCCCTTCTGGTATGCTATCATGCCCAGGAATTCAGTAACAAGACTGCAACACCCTTGAAAGCAATCAGACCTTCCTCTTGTGTTGCACAGCGATGTTATCTCAGCTGCCACCACTCCTGAGCACAGCTGACGGCACCAGCACACGACTCGCTGGGACATGATTGTGGCATGCCCAACAGCTGATGGCACCAGGACATCCCCAAATCCCTCCGCCAAAGCGCGGCCCCTGGGGCCCCTGCTGAGCAAGACCCGGCTGCATGGCCAGGGAAGAGGCGATGGGCGTGCATGTGCATCCTGCTAATGATTGTACCTCCAGTCTTTACCAAAATGCTCCTATCACCCACCTAGCTGATGACCCCAAAGTTGCGATGGCCAAGAATGATCCCTTTTACGCTACTTCATCCTCTGGGGACTAGTCCTGGCCCAGCTGGCCACCTCCATCACAGCATAACCATCCCTGGGCACAGCCAGCAGCTCTTCACCACACCACAAGATGCAGATGTACCCTTCGTTGCCACATGGACACAACCACAGCCCTCGCTGTTGGCCCCAGGGCTCAGCCACCGGCCGTAATATGGCTGTGGGTATGCCCAGAGCAGAAGAAAACATGTGCCCACAAGACCACATGAGCTCCTCCGTCGCAGCCAAGCCCCAGCCACCTCCACATCAGCAGCACATCCCCAGGCTGTACTCACTTCATGTTCTCCACAGAGCGTCCCCGAAGAGCCGCTATGGGGGACAGGAGGGTGGCCACGGCCACGATCCAGCAGTTGAAGAAGGCCATCTTGCAGAAGTAGTGGAAGGTGGCATTGTAGCAGTAAAGCAGCAAGGCTGCCAAGGGGAGGAGGAGCAGCAGCCCGTGGAGCAGGACCACCGCCATCGTGCTGCCTGGCGGGAGGGTGCTGGGGAGCTCAGCCCGCATCCCGGGCGCAGGGCGAGTGGAGCGTGGGGATGCAGAGGAGCGTGGCAGGTGAATCAGATGTATCAGCAGAGCAGCATGTGGGTGTTTGGGGCTGGTCCAGGGGAAGGTGCTGTGTCTATGTCACCCTCTGCAGAGGCTTGAGGACGGACTAGCTCACACGCAGGCAGGCTACCCCACCAAGGGTGGAGAGTGGTGATGAGTCAACGCCAGTGACCCTGGGTCTCCCAAAGTGTCACTGCTGCTAAGTGCCCTCCTGGGCTGTTAACAGCCATTGCAGTGCCTTCAGCTTGATGCAATCAGAAGTGTTGCCCACAAAAGTGTCCATGCTCTGGGCACCTCACCTGGCCACAGGGACCCCAGCCTTGGGAAAGGAGGATCTCAGCTGGTAGGGACAGCCAGAGCTGGTGCTGGTCCATGCCCATCAAGGCTTGTTGTAGATCCCTGTTGGCATCATGGCTAATCCCCAGACATCACCTTCAGAGTATCGATTATTGGAAATCAACTCCCTGCTTCTCCCCACCTGAGTCTGCAGCAGGCGCCTGGTTCCAGTGCTCCCCATCTCTGTTCCCCCCCAGTCTGGGCTGCAGGAGCCCCTCTGCCCTTCCCCTCCCAAGGCCCAGCATCTGTCATCAAGGTCCGAGCAACGGCACGGGGGTCTGAGCCCTGCCACCCCCCACTCCCGCCCTGGGCTGAAGGAGATGCCAGCCCTCGCCCCAGTTGGCAGCCAGGGGCTGCGTTGCGTGACGTGTTTACATAGGTGCAATTAGCATGTACAGGGCTGTAATTAGCCTCTTCTTCCGCTCTGTTGCTTTTGCACTGGGCACGCAGGATCCAGACCAACTCTAAGCTGCCCTGCAAAAACTCTGCTCGTGCTTTTAAAAAGGAAGTGCCTGTCATTGCAGAGATGACTCCAGCCTGGTCTCAGCCACCAGCAGCATCTCCCAGCCCGGCTGTTCCATGCCCCAAGCCCTGCCGGGGACATCGGCGTGCTGCTGCCCAGACCCATCGGTTCATCTCTGACCCTCAGGACAGAAGCTTGCGAGCAGAGAGCTCCACTAGTGCTTTCCCATAAGCACACCCCCAGGGCTCTGGGGCAAACAGTCACAGAATCACAGAATCCCAGCGTGGCAGGGGTTGGAAGGTACCTCTGGGGATCACCCAGCCCAACCCCCTGCCCAAGCAGGGTCACCCAGAGCAGGCTGCACAGCACCGCGGCCAGGCGGGGCTGGAATATCTCCAGAGAAGGAGACT
>Ga0065711_1038888_pt1 | contig 18316 bp, 16 predicted proteins | sample Hoacrofraction12_FD_59098 | JGI IMG/M metagenome (GOLD analysis project Ga0065711, IMG submission 59098) | Hoatzin crop microbial communities from Cojedes, Venezuela - Epithelial fraction 12 v2 (version 2) | ecosystem: Host-associated > Birds > Digestive system > Esophagus > Crop | place... | reverse complement strand
ATGTTTCCAGGGATGGGGCCTCCACTACCTCTCTGGGCAACCCGTTCCAGTGTTTCACAACCCTCATTGTAAAGAATTTCTTCCTTATATCCAGCCTAAACCTACCCTGTTTTAGTTTAAAACAGGGTAGTTCATCCTGTTATGGGTTTGGTTTAACCATTCAGTGATAAAAGTAAACATTAGTAGATTACACTTGGTGTTTTCAAATTGCTGATACTCCAAACCCCTATGTTATTTAAATATTTTAAGCTCAAAATTTGTGCCAAAGTTGGTGAGCAAGAAAGATACCAGGCTACTGCCTTCTATGGAAAGTAATAGAAGGAAGCTGGCAAAATTAAAATAGAATCTGTATTAAAGGTATTTTTTCTCATGTTTTCTATTTGAAGAGACTTACTCATGTCTGTTGTATAACGTACATGCTTCAGAAAGCAAGGACATTCATCCTGTCCTTCATCTAAATGAGGGACAACTGGATGATGAGTTCCGCAACAGTATCACAGTTTTCTGTGCTATCAGAAGGAGATGTTTAAACCTGGTAAAATTAAAAGAATTGCAGAAAACACACCAACAACATTGCAGTGAGGATGTATTTTTTGCAATTTGGGTATTCATTCTGGCTAAATAGATGTCGCACAATTTACGACTTGCTAGTTGTTTGGGATTTTAATGTTAATGATAAACTACATGATTGCATTTCATTGCTGTAGCAGCTATTTCATAAGTTTTATTTTTAACACAATTAGTTTTGTATTGATAGGATCTCCAGTGATTTCACCCCCCTTCCCCCACTTATTTTTTGCCAGTGCTCGCTAGAGGTCACTTGCTAAAGAGTTCAGTGCCCTCTGGAGCATGTTACTGACGTACGGAAAACATCCTTTAGCTTATAAAGGCAGATTTTACCGCAAAGTGGAATTTAATTTATCATCTGTGTAGCTGTCATTCATCTCAGATACAGGTCCAGAAGTCTGTTTATCCCCCTTATTTTTCCACTGCCCGCTAAAACCGCCGTCTTCAGCTTTGTTCTCCTCTTCCTTCCTCCCATGCACCAGTATCTGTCCCAGATCCTGCTGCAGAGAAAGCCTGGTACAGCAGACAGGATACTATACTTAGAGCAACCCAGTTTACTCTCATCATTTTAATAGTGGACCTAAGGTATGTTGCCATGTGAACAAGTCATCATGTCGCCATGGCAACCAGCCGGATTGCAGCACCGCTCCGAGGAGTGGACTTTTTTTTCCCCTTTTTTTTCTAGTCAGTGCTTTTTCTTTTGTTAAATTTGCTGAAGGGCTCACAATAGGAGGATTCAGGCTGCTTTATCAAGCAGCTTTTCATTTAAACCTGTAAGTTGTTGTATAAACAGAAAGGCCAGCATGCCACTAGATTCACTTTCAAGGCAGACTTGATGAGAGCTTTGAACCAGGACCCCAGTGTGTTTTGCAGCTTGATCAGAACTGAGACGATTACATGTCTTGGCACCTTTCAGACTCTTCTCCACACTTCTCCTCTGCTGCCCGCAGTAGGGATCCCAGACACTCAGACTCGGATTGGGTGACCTGCGGACAGCCCTTTGCTTCTGCTTTGAGCCTTTTTTGCTTTTGGAGATCTCGGTAGGCCAAAATTAGACACAGTCAGAGGTTGGGTTTTATTTTTTATTTTTTTAACTCCTTCTCCATCCTGTGTAACGTAGGCAGCTTCCAACACCAAGCAGTGGGGGCAGAGGAGGAGCATGAAAAGACAAATGATTCAGGCACTCAGACACCAGAGCAGTGAGCGCCATGCGTGTGCCTCGGTACGTAGATGGATGGTAAAGGAATACGTAGTACTCTGAAGAAGACTGTGGTAAAAATATGCAAATAAAATACAGCTAGTAAGCCTGAACTGTCAAACATTATTTTATACATTTCATTCCAGTAATGCTACTCTGTTTTTCCCTGAAACTACGTGAGAAGTTACAGGCTGGGGTAGCGGAGATCATTCACAGCCACTTTACAGGTCCGGGTTTTTATATCCGGAGTTTGTATATGCACGCGCTCCTGGTGCGGTATAAAGAGCTCTTCAGAAAAGAGCGTCTGCTGTAGAATTTCCGGAGCTTAAGTAGCAGCCTGCAGGATGGCAGCAGAGATTTTGATCTGCTGCAATTACAATCGCGTAACCTCAATGGACCCTTCAGCCTGTACGGATCGGTTTCCAATATGGCCCTCGTCTGCTTGATTCATTCCTGTGGCAGCAAACGAGTAATACCAGAAAGGAAGCGGGAGAAAGAGCTAACCCAAGCGTGTTTGAACGAGGCAGGCAGTCACTGGGCCAGGAACCAGGGCTGGTGGCTTGTCTTCATGTGCTGCCACAAACTAGAGCTCAGATGTCTTGCACAGGGGGGATTTTTTCACCCTGTGGATGAAGCAGAGGAAGAAGGAAGGTGTAGGTGTTGTTTTGATGGTGGTGTGGTCTTCTCAGGATAGGAATGCAGCAACATGCAGCTTTGGACGCAGAGGATTATGTGAATAATACCTGTAAAAGGCAAAACTTCAGTACTAGCCTATAACACACCAGCAACAACAACAGAAAAAATCACAGTACCATCCTGCTGTGTCTGCGTGTAACATTCCTGTGTTTGTGGTGCTCACACCCATGCAAGGTCCATTTTTTACACGTTGCTCGTGCAGCTGACCCTCGGCAGCCACGCTTACCAGCCCTCTTCAGATGAGCACAGCGCAGGGTGGGCTCCTGCTCCTGTGGTACTCGTACTCATTTAGGCAGGCGGTTGGTGAGGTGAATCGCCCTCCATAGGCAGCAGGGATCATTTCTTCTTTGTGCATAAAATTACAGCAAACAAGCCTCAAATAACGCAGGACACTTTCATAATTGATTTATGCGAGGACTCTGAAAGTTCTATTACCTTTTGTTTAGCTCAGGGGGCCTGACTCTGTGCAATCCATTGCTGAAACTAATTACAAGATATAATTAAACTGTGACACGAAGATATTATACCGTTAGTTTACTAATGACACCGCGAAGCTGTACCACCAGCACAGGACAGTGATTATGCTTCATTCATTATTTATCCGTTTGCTAAATGAGACGCTGACATTTTCAAAAATTACTTTGAGGTTTCTTAATTGTCGGCAGCAGGATGGACTAGAAGGAGCTCTCCTTCCTCTTAGTTACTTATCTAAACCTCAAATGTATTATTAGCAAAAAATAAATAATAAATAAAATACAACACTCAGCCTTTCTGGCCATTGTTCTATCTGAACCTGGGTAGTCGTTTCTGAGCACTGATGTCAAGTGATGAAGAAGAAGCATCTTCAGGTAAAATGTCTCCTATAGTATTTCATGCCATAACCTCGGTAAGCTGGGATACTTTATGCAAGGGTAATGTCAAGTTTTAAGTGGTTCAGTGCCAGCTGGAGAAGACTGCCCCGCTTCTTTCTCCAGGCAACCTTAAGAATCTATTTGCATCTTTGTTACTGTAATAACTTTTTGGACATTATTGATTTGTCCATTAGTATTACAAAAATAGAATTATTTACCTTAAAAAAACCCATTACACAGAAGCACTGTAGTTGGCACAAAGTACACTAGGCACTACCCATGGGCAGGTAATTTGTGTGGATCTCTGCTCTTCCCTCCATTTTGGTGTTGAACCATTTATTTGCAGTCCAACAAACTGGGTGCTGCAGTGCTAAGTGGACCAACGAAGGAAGCCTAGCTCCTACTGTGAAGAATTCACCATCTGCTAAAGCAAGCCCCATCCTAAGGCCAGAGATGAAAAGTGCATTACCTTTGTCCTTACTCTTAAGAGAGGATTTTTGTGGACAAGATTTATTTATAACCAGCACCTCTCTGTGTAGCAACCTTGTTTTTCTGCACTGTAGTTGATGTAGGAGTTTGGCTTATCATGTTCTCAACAAAAAGATGCATTTACCAGCTTCATTATGACAAATTCTGGTGTTCTCTTGCTGTCCGTAGTGGCTTTTTTCTTTCTGCCTCTGTGCCTCTCCACCACTCCCTATTCCTTGGGTTCGGAGATCCTAGCAGGTACATTTGGCCCTGTATGGCCACCAACCTCTCGGTAACCTCCCTAGCAACACAACCTGCTTGCTTTCATCAGGGGCACCACTGGACAGCTGAAGACAAGGTTTAATTTCTTCTGAGTGTAATGGCATCCGGCATCTATAATTATGCTATTTTCTCTCCTGTGCTGATTAAATACGATTTACCCAGAGAACTAAATGATGAATATTTGAGTGGAGTGTGTTGAACCAATAGCTGGTAAAATAGTCGTAATAAATAAACTGGTAAGAGGGGAAGGAAGAGGGACTTGTGAATTATGGAACGTTAGCAGGTGCAAGAAACAAGAAAATGAGATTAACACTAAAGGCGGGAGAATATTTCTAGTGCTTTGTCTAAAGAAAAAGCCGCAAGTCTCAGGTTTGGATTTCTTTCACTGTCTTCCAGGAAGAAGGATTTTTCCTTCTTTTTACCCCCTCTAAATTAGTTTAGGAATTGCTCTGATTTGATTATCTATGAGGGTGATTGCATATTTTAACCCCTGAAAGTTGAACTGGGCGGTGGAAGGTGAAGGCTATGTCTTCTCCAGAAGTACATGGATGTCGCGGTCCCAGCTCTCCTCTAAACCAGAGCTGGCACCTCTGCACTCACCTGAGGCTGGCCAGTAAGCAGGACTGTGCAATGTTTGCAGAATACCAGAATATTTGTATCTTTTACGCGAATCCTTCGTCTCTCTTAGAGGAAAGTGTAAGAGGGATTGAGACAGATAGTGGGGTTGCAGTTCAGCTCTTCGCTTTTTCTAAACTGGAATCAAATATCAGTTCAGAAATGAATGAGTTTGAAGGAAACCATTTCCCAGAGCCTTATTTACCAAATAAGCAGTAAATGTTTAACAATCTCTAAGTGTGCTTCAGAGAAAACCTGTGATTACAATTGTTTAACAAAATGGTAGGAAAGAGATTAAGAAGACATTAGATGAGTACCTGGTGCTTGGTGGACTCCAAAAAGCACCCAGAAGGTGTAAAGCTGCTTATTTTACTGAAGTGGCACTTACTGCAGAACATTTACCTCCTAGATCTAGGGGACTGATAAGTGCCGGCTTGCTCCAGAAAAGCTCATGTGTAGTTCTAGTAACTGCTGACAGCCTGATCTTCCCAGAGGTGATGGTGTCCTCATTTCAGACTAGACTGAGGCCGTTCTGGTGGGAACCAGGAGCTGAGACAGGGATACTGAGGCTGCCAGCTCTAGCCTGAGAGTCCTTAGCATCAGCTCAGGTTTCTCCCTCGGCAGAAGTTAACTCAAAGACTAACCGAGAGGGGCTCAAAGAGTCTGTTTAAACACAGAATGCAGAGCCCCACACGGAGCCTGAGCCTTTGATACAAGGAATGGGAGCTTCCTTATACAGTGGTTTTGTAAGGTTAGGGTGACTTTTTGGGGTCTTTTTATAACCCTCCTCTCAGCACATTCTTGTGTATATTTTTTGTCTAGGTATTATGTTCCAGTATATAATAATGAAAAAAAAAGTATTCCTTAAATAGCTGAAAAAAATGGGAAATAAATGAGCAATAATCTTTCAAAACTTGAGCTTTTTTGAGTTTATGCCTATTCCTTGTCTTTGTCCTCCTTCCCTTGATGCTTCTGTACCTCCTACACACTGCAGCTACTATTTCCTCCTCTTTTTTTTTTTCCATTATCTACTTTCTCCTGAAGATTTTCTGTGTTTGGAGCATATTTTTTTCTTTCAGAATCTGAGTTGTTCTTATTCCTGTACTCCGGTGCCTCAAGAGCAGTTAGACTTTGCTATGAGCCCGTTGGTCCCACATCCCAGGGAGTGGGAAGATCAGTGAAGATGCAGATGCCTGCAAATTGATGAAGAGCTTACAACCAGTTTGCTATTAGATTAACATGACCCATCCTTTCGATCTAGGATGCCAGGATACTAGGATGCTTAGGTGTAATGGATTCTGCCTGTGGGTAGAAAGATCAATTTAGTGACTTTCTCGGGTCCTTTCCAGCCCTGTTTTCTTTTATTCTAATCATAGAAATTCTAATCATAGATTTTGGGAATCTGTTAGTGAGCCGGATGCAGATATAGCTTGAAAAGTATTAGTTGAACACCTCTTTCCCTAAGAAAAACTTGGGACACCTGGGACAAATTGTGTCCATCTTGGCTTACATATTTCTTTGAGTTAAAACATGAATTGCAGTGTGGTGAATCTCAGTTTTGACATCGACTACTTTAGGAAAAAATCTAGACTCTTACCGAGGTGTGAATGGAAGAGAGCTGTGTGGCTACATCGGATATGGGAGTAGCATACTTGGGTTGAGCAAATGCCATTTGCGTGTTCCTGGTATGGGTCCCTCAGCCAGTTGTTCTCAGTGCCTCTGATATTTCTTCTGGGTTTTATTACCATTGTAGGAATAACGTGCTTTAGCAATTTTTCTAGCTCTCTTCTCCCTCTCTCCCCCCCCCAGTGAACTGCAAGGCTCTAAATATAGGTCACCCCAGGCAATTAGGGAAGAGTTGCTGTTTTTGAAAGACATTCAGCAGGCAGGAAGCCCAGTTTCCAAATGAGTTATCAGGTGATATGATGTTTGGCCTCAGCCAGAGTGATTGACAGGGGGCCTGCATGTTCACAGATACATTATTTAAACATGGTGAGATGTAAGAGATCTTCTGCACTAATTACTTCGAAGGCTGTATTAATCACAAGACACTTTAATACTCAATCAATACTTGCATTTGTCAATGACCTTGTAAATCTCCTCCACTTTAACTCTGCTGTGTGGCAAAAGCAGTTGCTCAACATCTTTGGGGAATGAAAGATCCGGGGTGGCTTCTTTTATACGACTGTTGTTCAGTAATGGATATTTAACAAAGTCTCAATTCCAGCGCTGAAATTTTGATTTCAAAGGTGGACGTAGGAAGAGGCTAGACGTTAAAGCAGCTGGGTAGCTGTATTCTGACTACAGTATCATCATTTCTGCTGTGAGTTGGGAAGCGCGTATGCTGAAGGGGGCATTTCGTATGGCGTCGATTATTCTGACTTCACTTGGAGACTGGACAATGGTGGCTGAGTGGCGGAACAGTGATGTCTTTGACATGCTCTGTGTTATAACTGGCACGTGCATATTGATGTTAAGATACTGGAGTGCTTGTCCTAATATCTTTCAGATGTAAGGGATATGAAACTTGGTAATTTCATCAGAGTAGAGGAAGAAAGTAAAATAATGTCTTCAAATTAAGATAAGGTTGCACTGCTGCCCAGATGGTATTCAGGAGTGGAAGAGAGTCATTATTTTGTTTTTATATAAGGCACTGACCTAGAAGAGGGAAACTGAGAAGGAAAAAAAATGTGCACTGTGAACTCCTGTCTAGTTGGAACTGTTTATCTTTTTGTAAAGTTTTTCTGGCTGTTATACTGTTGTTTGAGCAGATATTTCTCATATTCCCAATTGCATTGTACAACTAATAAGATTTTACCTGCCTGGGTTTTTTTAAGTATTTTGTAGTCCTAAGGGTAGTTTACTCAATTGCTTACATGTGGTAACCAGAAAGTAAAGCCTGGATTCCTTGAATAGGTCAGAGAGTCACTGAGGCACCTCTGGAGATTGTCTCATGTAGCTGATGAGCACTGGGGAGCCCAGAACCGGACCCAGTACTCCAGATACGGCCTGACCAGTGCCGAGTGGAGGGGAAGGATCGCCTCCCTCCACCTGCAGGCAATGTTCCTCCTAATGCAGCCCAGGAAGCTGCTGCCCACCTTTTCATGAGGGCACATCGCTGATTCGTGGCCAGCTTGGAGTCCACCAGGAACCCCAGGTCCTTCTTTGCAGGTCAGCCCCTGACGTGTCCTGGTGCTTGGGGTTGCTCCTCCCCAGGCGCAGGACCAAGCTCTTCCCTTTGCTGAATTTCAAGATTCCTGTTTTGGCCCGTTTGAGGTCCCTCTGAATGGCAGCACGACCTTCTGCTGTGCCAACCGCTTGTCCCGCTTTTGTACCATCTACCGAGACTTGCTGAAGGTGTGCTCTGTCCATGCATGTCCAGCTCGTTAATGAAGCTCTTAAAAACCATTGGCCTCGCTATTGACCCCTGGGGTGCACTGCACGCTATTTTTCAGCAAGACAAATGAACATTGCAAGATTCTCATGCCAACTGCAATTTCTTTTTTCGTGGGATTCCTGTTGGTAATTGTCACAGCATTCTTCCTTGAGCACTCTAACCTCAATATCAGATCTGCAGTGCAAGATTTGCAAATATTTAGGCCATTTCATTAGTCTTTCTGTATGACCTTTTTATCTACAGTGGAAAGGTTTTTTCATTAAAAACCCCCTTCCTTTATTTGGGTCAGTACTTTATTTCCCCATCTGTGGCACAGCAGTTTGTGATGGCACACATACCCACGTTCCCCCGTCTTCCGGTTCTACATGCATTATGCTCTTTATAGCAATTTTATCTTTATGCTCCTTTCTGTGGAATTCTCCTGCAGAAGTCTTATCTGCAGTGTACAAAAATTACCTTCTTCCTATTCCAAATTGCCCCTGCCTATAGTCACTGCTGTCGTCTCTGAAGCTGCTCAGCTGCAGAGAGAGGTGAGTTTAGTGCTTTCCCTCTGCTCTCAGGCCATTTTTCCTATGCTTCTTTTTTATTATTTTATTTTATTTGTGGTCCCTGTCATTCTGCCGGGGCAAAGGGGTAAAGAGATTTGACACTAAGTGCGGGCAAATGCTGTATCTGGAATCTATCTTCTAGACGGCAAAAGAATAAAAATTCATGGCAGGACAGCCGCTGCTGACACGTTCCCAAAGACATATTGCAGGTAGCGTTATTTATTGTGGCACGGAGTTCATAGAAGTGCTACCTCAAAGCACCCTGAGAGATCCTAAAAAGCCCATCTCCCATCAGGTACGGCAGATTTATGGCGGCTGCCGGCGGAGGGGGTCAGGCGGCGCAGCGCAGGAGGCAGCTCCTCGCGGGAAGCCTGGCTGCTCTCCTAACGGATGCGGCGCGGGGCGATTGGCTCAAAGAAGGGCTTGAGCCTGTAATGCTCACCATAAAATTGCAGTGACACGCCGCCTTAGATAAGGAGCGCTGGAGGGAGGGCACGGGGTGGTTTCTGGGAGCAGAAGCACTGGGAGCGAGCACATGCGCTCATATTTTAGGTTAATGCGGGAGAAGGAGCGGTGGGGGTGGGGACGGGGACAGATTGATGGTCTCAGGAGGGAGCGATGCGCTCCCTGTGCTGGAGGCTGATCTCAGCCCGCAGCAATGTGCCACGGCCGAGGCAGACCAATCTGACCTCGCTTTGTCCGAGACAGGGAAGGATGAAGCTGTCCCGCACGCAGCCCTGGGCAGGGGGGTAACGGGCTCGCCGGTGGCCGGCTTAAAAGACCATGGTCTCACTGTGCTGCCCCACTAGCTGACCTAAGAGCAAAAGGCCCACAGGATGAGGGTGAGCTGGCGGCACAGCTTCTGTCACAGATTCTGGAGCAAAGGAGGAGGTTCCTGTGAATCAGTCTCCCGGTTAACGGATGTACAATGGTCATGTGTGTTTGGCTGTACGAGTCTGGCACTACGCAAGGTTATCACCCAGTTCGTGGATCACATTTGCAGTCACATCCAGGGCAGGCATGTTCCTGATCCCCTTCCACCATGTCTACTGTTACATCCTTTTCTGCAAATAATTGGTTGGCACGTTCACAATTACTAGACTTTCCTAAAATGGAGCAAGTCTGAAGCAGCTCTGAAGCTTTGAGCTGAAGTTCAGGGCTTGTTCTCTGACGGTCCTGCGTGACCAGATAACAGCGTACAGACCTCTTCTAGGTCATGGATTTAAACTTCAGTCACGGTGAATAAATTTTAGTGTCTAGTGGATCAGAGAGCATTCTGAAATGCAGAGGAAAGTTCTGTGAGCGTCTTTGGTGGTATGTGGTTCCACATCATCTTTAGTGTTAGTTGCTGGACATCAGGAGAGATTAATATGACTAGCTGGGGGAAATGAAATAATAGAAATGTTCACGTCATAAGTGGGGCTTATTTTCAGTGAGATACGTATAGACGGCCTCTTGCTAATCTTCTATTGTGCTGTAACAATATTGTGCTGCTATATTGAGAAGTATTGACACCTTTTTCCCCCGTGTGTTAATTCACTTGAGAAAAATCAGAAAGCTAAATAAAAAAGAAATAGTCCTTTATAGAGGCTTGTGACTGAAAATTACCTTGAGGCATTTTTCTGCATATTACTTGAACTTTGCTCTTCTACCCCTCTGTTATCTCATTGCTCTTCTCACACCGTGGGTGAAATTTGGATTGTAAAGAATTCATCTGCTTTCACAGAATGACATTGCAAGTCCCATGGACAATCAATGATGCTTCCTGGGCAGCGAAGCAAACTGTGACTCTGTCATTGTGTGGGCTCCAGGAACGAGCCTGAGAGCACTTACTCACTCGGTGTTACCAGAAACCTTATGATGAGCCCATCATAAACTCCAGAAATGTTGGAAACTTCAGAGGTCATTAAAGACCTCTCTCAAACTATGCAACTATATTACCGATGCCTCATTAAACCTTGAAGGATTTCTGAGCATTGCTTCCCCCTTCCTCTCCTCTGTAGTCACTATTTTCTCACCTGTGAGAATTTAAAGACAAAGAAAAACTGGTATCTGCAGCTTTTGGAGTCCTAACACAGCAACCAGAACAACAAAAGCGAGAGCAGTGGGGAGCAACAAGCACTCAACCCATAAAACCATAGGAAGTGATACGATGTTAGCTAAGCTAAAAACAAGCTTGTTATTCGAGCGCTAGTCCTAACCCATCAAAAACTGATGCTTCTTGCAGCGTTCCCAGATCAAAGAGGATTTGGATTTCTTAAGATGGAGGTACTTGTTAGCAGTGGCCCAGGATCCCGTACCTCTCGTTATTAGAGGTTTGTGGGGCCTCCCTTGGTGATGATACGAGCCAAACGGTTTTCTGTGTCTTCTCCCTCTCCTTTCACAGTGATGAACCTGGTTCACAGTTGAAGGATTCAGCTCCTTGCCTTTGCAACTCACCCATGCCACCAGCCGTTCCTGGCATTTGTCGCTGTTGGGTTTGCTCCCTTTCAAGCTCCAGAGCCAAAATACATCACCCAGCTGCAACAGAGGTCTGGAAAACGCCGATGGCCGTGCAGTGCTCGGCGTGACGGCGTGGACCCGGGTGGTCACCTGCCTGCTGCCTCGCAGGGCCTCCCCGGTGTGCCACAGCGGACATGCTGAGGCCAGCTCCTGCCCCGCTGATGCAGAAAGGGAGGATGCTACGAGTGCATGTTTCCACTGCCTGCTTTTTTTCCAGGCCAGCTGGAGGTTATCAAGGCCAGAGGCTGCTTCCCAGCTTCATAAACCTCTTGCATTATTCGGAGTCATGATTCTGCTATTCAACTGTCTGTGCTTTTCCTTGGGATGGCTAATCCCTCAGCGTGACTAGTGGAAGCTGCGGTATTGATTTCTGTCTCTCTCTAAACCTCAGTTGTGTTCAACGCTTGTTAGACATCTGAAGGAATATCCATTGGGCTCCGGGGGCAGTCGGGGAGCCGAGCACAGTGAGCTGTGCCGGGAGACATTTGCTTCAGCTTTGGGGGCAAGCCAACGGGAAGGACTATAAGGCATCGGGAAGGGGGCAGGTGGGATCTCTAACCCCTGATAAAACTCTGGGACGATTTAAACTAGCACAACGCTGCCGGCTCGCTCTCTAATAATTGATAAAGTAGCATTTTTATGTATTTGGCTCAGAGGATTTAATGGTCCATCTGAGGACATGCCAGGGTCCTCTGAGCAAGGAGACTGTGTTTAGTGCAGCGGATGCATTTCTCAAGCCATACATGTATGCAGGTGAAGGGGGATCCAGTGCTGTGGGTTGTTTCTGCAGTTTTACCCTCTGTAAGTCCTGAGAAGCCTCTGAATTCAAGGGACCCTGTTGGTAGGACACACGTGGCCCTCTGGAAACACGTTTGGGCTGGATCTGTTGGATTTCCAGTCTTCAGGGTCTGTCATCCTACCAACTGTCACACTTCGCCGCATACCCCGTTTCCCTACCGACCCTGGCTCCAAAGAGCTCCATTACGTGGGGGGAGCATTGGATGATTAGAGGAGGTTGTGCGGACACTGGAATTGAAGCTTAGAGCCTGGATGAGAGGGCTGAAAGAGGCAAAAAGAAGGATTTAGCATATTTTTAATTAAAATAACAAGCTGGGACCTGTCACTACATAGATTCCTTTGTATCCGGAGTTCCTTTCCCTCTTTTCATCTTTGACTTTTTAGATTAGGCACTCTCAGAGTAGGGATCACATTTTCTTCTGATCTGGAAAATGCCTGGCATACTTTGAGGGCTAGCATTGTCTGTACAATAATGAAAAAAACCCAGAACTGCAGTCTCATTGCTGTCTTACTCCTATCTGCCGCCGTCGTGAGATATTTAGCACTTAAAATAATTGCACCTAGCACTTACATTATACTTTTGGTTGTTCACAAATTAATCCTCCTACCACTTCTGGGATCAAATGTATGTCCATTGTATGAATTAGGAACAGAGTCACAGAGATGTTAACTTTTTCACCCAAAGAAATGATAGGAATTGGTGGTAGCCACAAAGTTACGGTATGCTGCGCAAACACGAACCTCATCACTGTTTGAGCACCTTGTAGTAGTCAATTAACAAAAATGGCTAAGGTGTTATGTATTTTATTTATGTTAAAATAGAAATTAGTAGATTAAGCTAGATTTTGCTCTATGATACACCCACAGGCTGGTCTACAGTGAACGTATCAATCAACATGATGATGATTGTATCACATGATTTAAAATTTGTTCTGACAGTGGCAACAGATCAGAAAAAATAGATTTTTTAAATGAAGCTTGATACTCTGTCCATGTAATTTAGCATAAAACCTAGAAAAGAAGTAAAGTAAACTGAAGTAATTGCAAAATACAAATTTTAATAGATCTAATACTCTGAAGGATCTCTGTCAGGGGAGTTGAATTTGGATTTGTTTGTACAGATGAGTCTAAATAGCACTTGAGCACCGGTACAGGGCTGTTCCACCAGCTCTGTCTGTTGTGAGAGGTATTTTCTGTTGCAGTACAGACCAGTGAAAGTTGATGTATTGATGGAGCCTGAAGAAGGCTTCTCAAGGAGTAACCTTCTACTTTCTCATTTTTCCTTTTTTCCTCATTCTTGCTCTCGTGTTTTGTGTGTTATTGGCTTTACTCAGTTATCTTCTGACCCACTACGCATATAGACTGTGGCATATGGGAACTTCTTCCTTGTCTCCAAAGAGAGCAGCATGCTGTGGTCTCCAGGCTCAACAGGCCAAGTGAAAGAAGGAAACAAAAGCCTGTAGCTCAGACCTTTACCATTAATATAGATTTTTCCCTATTTGTTACATATGTACATGAGGGAACTCCTGAGTTGTTCTGGAAGCTGCATTCATCGTGGCTAATGTTGTTTTCTTGCCCTGGTTTCACCTTTCTGGAGCACCAAGCCGTGGGTCCATAGGGCCCCTCATTTTCTCCTCACGTTTTTACTGGGCCAAATTCAGCCTTATGTGCTAATGGGTGCCACTCCATAAAGGACGCTGCATCTGTTTATACAGCTTATCTTGGTCTTGTGGTTTTACCCTTTCCCTTTCATCAAGGTGGGAATCAAAATATCTGCTGTGTCTGCAGCTGGTGGAAAAAACCCCGATGCCCAGCCAAACAACATTCAGCAAACATGACTTAGTTTTTCATCTAATTTTTCTTTCCTTAAAATAGTTATGACTACCTCCACATTTATTAATCCATTTTCATGTTTTCTGGATGTAATTCACAGGTTTTTGACACCCAGATGTGTACTGTGTATCTGTGTGAGTGCCGCCAATGTTTCTTCCCGATCACAGCACTCTTCTGCGTTATATTCCACAGCAGGTGGCTGAGCCAGACTGCCCTGGGTTTTCTTTTCTGAAGCTTTCAGATATTAATAGTTTTGCCACTAAATATCTTCATACCTCCGATTAGGGATTTTGTTCTATTTTAATATTTGTCTAGCGCTGACAGTCACTGGGTGTTGCTTTTAATTGTAACATTTGCTCCAGCTGTAAAGGGATAAAAATAGTCTTAGCCATACACACAGGTCAAAGGGTTGGCTATTTTTCCCTCTAAACTGAGTCCAGGCAACTTATTTCTCCAAAGTTGTTGGTCTAAGCCAGCAGTTTTGTTCCAGAGATGAAAGGTGAGGGCCAGGTTGCTGAGCTGCCTAGCTTCTCCACCTCCTTTCCCCGTTAGCAACTGGGAGCAGAGCACGCGAGTGTGACGGGCTGAGCACGCCTTTGCAGCACCACCTAAAATCACGTGTTTGATTTGCTCACTTTGATGGGGTGTTCACAGTCACCTTGCCACGATTCTGATCTTCTTTAGCCGCGTGGCCCTTTAAATACCCCGTTTCAGATGGGAAGGCGAAAGCGATCTGGTGGAGCTCTTCCCATCCTTAGGATCTGCGCTCTTATTAAGGCTTTCCCTTGCTTATATCTATTACTTTCTTCCTTTCTGGAGGAGTCAGCTTGATTCAGTACTTTTGGGACTCGGTGACATTAATGTATCTGTTTTATGTAACGTGGAGTCATTATTAACAGAATCCTAGATCATAAAAAAAGGTATAATGAGAGACAAGGAGGGTTTTTCCCCTTGAAGATAATAGCAGTCGTGCTGGAGAGGAGGAGGGCAGGGGTCAGGGAGCCGCTGCCTGATTGGGCACTCAGGTGCTGCATTGACATTTCTGCGGTTTCATCAGAAAGTCTGCATAATCCATGTGAAGACTGAGGGTTATTTACAGAAGATAGATATGCACTGCATGAGCCTGCGAGACACCGAAGACATCATCTTGGCTCTTGGTGCCTGCTTTTGTGCCGCTGTACCCCTGCTGCCACTGGCGACGCCAGGGCACAGACCGTCCGTCAGCCAATTTGCGCGGCTGTGCGGGGAGCTGAAGTCGCGGGTGGAGAGATCCACAAGAACTGGAGAATATTAAAATGAGAGCACTAAATGACTTCAAAAGGAAGGAGGGAGAAACAGTTCGGCAGGTAGCCAGTGTTGGTTAGCTTCAGGCCGCTCTAAGAAGGAGGGAGGGGAAGGTGAGGTAACCTTCTCTGAAGATACGCGTGTGCTGCAGGCTTCCTCGCCGAGGAGTTTAAGGTCGTTTTACTGCGGCGCTGCTTCCCTCTGCCACCCCACCCTCTGTCCCATCTCTGAGCCATTCCCTGGCAGAATCTTCTCATTTTCTGTGCTTTGAGCGTGCGCTGCCCCTGAGCCAAGAGAAGAGATTGGAAGGGAGATGTTGGTTTGTGGAGGGCTCTAACCCGGAGACCTTGCAATGAGCAGGGGCAAAGTAGCAAGGGAGGCTTTGACAGTCTGTTAGTGCTGTCCCTGAGTGCTGTCCATTGGGATTGTCCAGTTCTTCTGCTTGCTCTCCTCCTGCCAACCTGCTGTGCCAGAGAAATTACCAGCCACTTCATGTATTCTTGATTGGCATTTAATATTTTTTTCTACCTTCAATTTTTAAACTGATACTTATTTACAGGTAGCTGAAACGCCTAATGTGCTGCTTAGATCTCTGTTTTAATATTTGTGCGTTTGTTAGTAAATTGGTTTTGTTTTACGTAAATTGACATGTGAGTATCTGGGGAGAGGGAGGACTTGGGATGTTTTCTCTAAGGCTTTATGAAAGAATCACACACTCTTATAATCATATAAAAGAAATAGCAATTATACTGTGCACAGCATGACAGCTCCTTTTCACCCCTGTTTCAGCAACACATTTACTGATCTATTGTAACGCGCAATGCGAGGTGGTTCGTGTACTCCAGCGCGGTGACAGCGCAGCCCCCAGCAGCGACAGCTCCTTCGCCCGCGCCGGGGCCACCACCTGAAATGGTGCGGCACGGGCAGACGCGAGGAGCCTGCGCAGCCCCATACGCGCTCAGGGCTTCCTGGGCTGACGTCTCTGCCCAGAGGTCCAGCAAGGACATACAAGATTTTTCATAGCATGCCGTGAACCCGTTCTAGAGTTCAAACCGATGTGGGGCCAAAATCCTGAGATATTATTGCCCATCTTGAGAGTCTGCAGACTTCAAGAGCCGCTCAAAGAGTGGATGCTCGCAGGTAAGGTGTCAGGTTGGTTGCTGTATGAGCCACCTCAGACGTGAGTACATCCCGCTCTCTCGACGCAGCCAGGCAGACTGAAGTTTACTATTATTTAAAAACCAATATTAAATAAAACAAACCTCTCAGCTACTTCTTTAGTTATGTGTCTATTCCACTGAAGTTTTGACAGCTGAAGTCTGCTGACTTTTATCCTCTTCTGCAAACTTAAGAGTTCTCTTTTATAGCTGTTTTCTTCATTCTAGTCCTGAAAGGAGCATAGTTAGGAGCACAGGAGCTTCCCCTCATCATGGGGCCTGTTGGAAAGACTGGTATCAAGACACACACTGTCAGGAAACCACCTTCCTTGCTGGTTCCTGACATTTTACTGCTGGCTGAGATCTTAGAGCGGTGCCTGTGCTTTCTGCTTCCCTCCAGCAGTTTTCCTCGCAAGGGAAAGTGTACTGAATTAATCTTCTGTATGTTTGCAGGGACCAGGTTTATGACAAAGGGAGGAGGAGGAACCATGCCCATGCAGCTAAACTTACCACAGGAACTGTAACAAAACGGCGTTTGGCTTTTGAGGTCCGTGGTCAGGCTGGGGCATCCACCTGGTGCTTTCAGGAGCCGCGCGCTGGCTTTGGGTGCAGAAACGGTTGTAGGCACGTCCCAGGTTAGAGGTGACGTGAAATGATGATACTGATACGGCCATGAGTTGAGCTCCCTAAATCTCAGGTTTGACGCATTTATGTAGAGATTATTAAAACGAATGTAGTTCCTATTTTCATTTGTATTCTGGTTTCCAACACTCATTGCTTTTCACCACAACCATGAGGATTAGAAACATTTTTTAAACCGAGAGCTGAGCTTCTTACGTTATGAGGTGAGGCCACAAGCAGGAGCTTTAAGGAAGCCACCAAAACCCCTCCAACAAAATCTGGAGTTGTCAACACTAGATTTGGGTAACTTGGTTGAAAACGTGTTTCAAAAAACCAAGCTGGAGGCCTCAGACTGAATGCTTAGCTGAGTTTGCAACAGAATGAGTTGCTTCTCTGAAGCAAAGCACGTTCAGAGCCGTTTGACGTTTTAGTTATAAACCTTGCTTTGAATTTGCTTGGAGATTAAACTTGGCCACAAGGTCACAGCCTAGGGGGAAATTTTGGAACAGTTTTCAAAGTAGTTAATTTGGACATTTTTCAACTATTTAAATGCAAATGCAAATGAATAAATAATTTACGCGTTGCTTTAAGTGAATAATATTTTAGTTTAAGAACACACAAATTGTCCCACAATTAGTATGGCTTGTCTACAGAGCAGCTGGCAGTTTGGAAAAGCAAGTTGTAAACCTGGGAAAGGGGCCGCTTCGCACTCTGTACCTTCTCAGTTGGGTTTACCTTCGTATCTCTTGCTTTGACTGTTACGGAGTGAATGAAACTGTGACAGTACAACAATGCGCACTTTAAAAAGAGATGCAAGAACATATTACAAAGTTATTTAAAAATTATTATTATACTGTAATGAAGTTAAATTATATGTTTACGTAAGGCTTTAATTCCTGAAGAATTCCAAACTGTGGAGCCAGACCTATCGGCAGGCTGATGTGACAAAATGGCGTTCGCTTTCAGAGACATGCGAGTGCTTATACGAGACGGGGCTTGGCAAGATGCGTGCGGCGTTACAGTCCAGCGGTGATGGAGTGCCTGCCTGCGGGAAGCGCTCTCGGGGCAGCGGTCGGAGGGATGGGGGTCCCCGCGCGAGACGTGCCTGGCCGCCGTGGTGCTGGGCAGGGCAGGGCCCTGCCTTCGACACCACGTCGCAACGCCGTGTCGGTGGGTGCTGTGTATGCGAAGGCTTGGGCTTGCCTCATGTGCGTATTGTGGATTTAATATGCATGATGTCTGTGAATAAAATGCTAATGGCCGGTTGTACTTCTACTGCCACAACATGAAGGGAAAGTTCTCCGTGAAATGTGCATGGAAAGCAGATCACCTCTCCCTGCGTAACTGTGGGTGCAGAGTCTCATGCGGTGACCCAGGGCATACACGGGAATTGTTTCTTTTCAGAAGAACAGTTTGAAAAAGTTTGCAAAGCTACCTTAAACTGGCAGAAGGTTGAACAAAAGTGAAGATATTTTAGAAAAATTAGAAAAATTAGAAAA
>Ga0065711_1038887_pt1 | contig 18316 bp, 10 predicted proteins | sample Hoacrofraction12_FD_59098 | JGI IMG/M metagenome (GOLD analysis project Ga0065711, IMG submission 59098) | Hoatzin crop microbial communities from Cojedes, Venezuela - Epithelial fraction 12 v2 (version 2) | ecosystem: Host-associated > Birds > Digestive system > Esophagus > Crop | place... | reverse complement strand
GGGGGGGGGGGCCTTTTTTCGGGGTGCCGCGGTCTGTCTGTTCGTGTGGTTTGCCCCGGGAGCGGGGGAGAGCGTGATGTGGTGCTGCGGGGGGGGAGGGGCCTTGGCGGTCCGGGCTGCAACAGGTGAGGGGGCCGAAGGCGAGGCCTTTGCCCACCCCGGGTGCTAAATCTGCAGGGAAACTCTCCTGGGACGCTGCAGCCAGAACCTTGCTGGAGGGTGGCGGTGGTAGGTGAGATGCGGGTTGCGAAGGCGAGGTGTCTGTTGGGCGAGAAGCCGTGTGGGAGAAAGGAGGGCGGTCGGGGCAGGCGGGCACAGCCCCAGCCCCCAGCGGTGAGGGAAGGCAGGGTGGGTGCTGAGGTGCTGGAGGACCAGACTTTCAGTGTAGGAGTCATAACTGACAGCGCGGCTTGCAAAACAGGGCAGCGTTGTTGATGCTTAGCTCTGGGGCTGCATGACGTTGTGGCCAACCCTGGGTGGAGGTAAGATGAGGAAGCAAAAAAATGTTCAGCTCTGGAGACTAGGATTGTGCTTAGTTTCACTTTCCTCTTTTTACCCTAATCTTAGATCTTTTTGAATCTCCTGCACTGCTGGTAAACCAGCCTAACTGGAGCAAGTGTGAGGGTGTTTCAAACTTAGGATGCTTTACCTCCATACGATGTGTGAATTGAACTTGAACAACATCAGGAGAGCCTCAGAGAGATGTGCAGCTGATGCATAATTCAGGGACTCATGTGTTGGGAATTAATTCTGCTACACTGCTGGCAGATGGAGGGAGTCCCTGGCCTTTGCCTTGCTTAATTTTGCCGTCACGTTGACAGTGGCCAGAGTAGCCCTTGAACAAGCTGTCTTTACTTGTTGCTGCCAGACCTGTTGCAGGCGATTCCCATGGCACTCCCTTAGCTATCCGTGGCCTCCTTGTTGCAGAAGTCTTTGGTTTTTGAAAATTGTTTCTTTATTGAAGCTGTTGGTCTGTTGCAAAAAAGTAAAAAAATCAATGGGCAGTTCATGAAATGACAGTGATTCCATGGCATAGGTTCCCTTTCAAAGATTAATTTTGCTTCATCTCTCAAGCACAATTTGTCATACTGATCTCAAAATAGGTTATACCTGAGTTGGAGATAGGTGTTTTCTGCAATTCCCAAGTTCACTGGGAAGGATACTTCTGAATTAATGGATTTATAACTGGTCCCATTGGGACTGTTGTTGTGAAAATACTGTCTGCGAAACCGTATCATAGGAGTGAAAACAGCCTTTTTTCTGTCCCCTGGGTGTAGTGCCTAAGTCTCAGATTTAGTTGATTACTTAAATTCAAGAGTTTATTAAAATACTTTTGCTTAATATTACAGAGGGACATTGGTTTAATTATAGCACTTTTGCATATGTAATAATTGTAAAAAAGAAGCCAATGTTAGACCTAAACTTTCACTCATAGTACCAAATTCTGTCTTTTTCTTTATAAAATACTAAACTGGGTGAGGAGGTATTTGAAAGAAAAACAAACCAAACATAGCTGGGGATGGCTCTCAGTGGAATTTAGGATTGAATGAATATTTAAGTTGGAAAATAAAATTTTGCTGTCTTGTAAAAGAGCAGTTTTCTTCTATCTGAAGATTTATGGACTGCTGAACATGTCACTTCAAGCATACCCAAAATGCTTTACTTTTCTTCATGCTCCCTGTCTTGATTGAGTCACTCAGAAATGCGTGCAAGACTTAGAAACAGTTAGCCTCTAAAATTTTTCTTCTGAGTCACTGAAGTTCTCTATGAATTTTAAACAGGCCTTAGAAAGTGATCTTCCGTGAAAAATGAATCTATCTGTTTTTTTTTGATGGTTCTGTAAGAGAAGAGGCAGGTGATTTCTGGAGGTCTTTTGGTGAATTTTGAAACTACTCTGGAGACTGGAAGATGAAAAAGAAACAATATATTTCTTGGGACCTTGCTGATAATAAAAACAATCTCTTCACTCTGCTGCTGTTGAGGAGTACGGTTTGTAGGTTTATGAGAGATTTTTTCCTTAAAGCACACATTAAGATGGATAGGACTGTTCTTTCAGATGGACTCAGAATTAGTAGAATGGAGTGTGATTTAGATAAAACCAAAGGAAATAAATTCCTTGCGTTGTTCTAAGGACAAAAAAATTTGAAATTTCAGAACTTTTGTCATCTCTTAACTTGGGTCAAATGAAGATCCTGCTGTCTGAAGACTCCTCCTCAGTTCAGCTTCTTGTAGCAAAGGGTCCACAACATAATATAAATTGTGACTGTTAGGTATTTATCTGACAAGCAAGAACAGGGATTTGACTACATTGTGGTATCCTTTGAAGGTTGCTGAAATATCCATGTGTCTGGCATTTTTTTTCACAAACAGGTGCTATTGTATACACCCATTTACTAAATTCAGATTGTGCATAGTCTAGGAGATTTCTGAGAGCCAACTGATAAAGGATCTTATTCTTAAGAACATTTCCATTCCCTGTTGGATTTCAATACAGTAGCCAAGCACTCAAATTATAATCTTCAAAATTACAATGTAAATTATTACCAAATACTGTTGAAATACCTGAAGCTCTGTGCCATCTGTTCTTTCAAAATTATCGGTGGGGCATGGTCAGTGTAGGAGCTGTTACTTATCCATACTACTTTGTATATTGTAAAGCTGCCTGATGTTTTAATTTTCTTCTGGTCTGAAGTATTGCCCATATTTTTGAGTTGTAATACAATACTTTCTTTCCTTTTCTGCCTAAGTTTTGGTGTGTTTTGATAACACTGCACCCCAGGTGCTTTTATCCTGTCAGGGATACATGTGGCAGTTGACAAGAGAGACTCCTGAATTACATTCATAGGAAAAATCTTTGGGGAAAATGAACAAAGGCTTTCTTCGCAAATCAGGAGGAAAGATGAACGGGTATAAAGACGAACAGTCATTATTTAGAAAAATTCCTTCAACAAATCTGGTTCTTTGGGTTTTATGTGCTCTTAAAAGAAAATTTTGTGGCTGTGTTTGTGGAATATTCTATTGAAAATCCATGAGATAATAGCCTACTGTTTCCTACAGCTGATGGAGTTAATCTGATACAGTATAACCTCAAAGTTGGTGCAGACCAGGTATTTAAATTGCAATCTGTATCAGATTATGACATAATCCATGAACTATACTGCGTGGATTAGGGGAACTTGAGCAGCCGCTGATTTTTAGTTGAAATTGGTACGGTAATCATTGAACAATTGCCAGTTTACATTGCAAAATTTGACAAATTATCATTGATTCTTAGGCAAAATTGCACTGCTATGTCACAAGTACTAGCATTAGTGACATGTGCAGCCATGTTACTCCTTAGGCACAAATCTTGTCCGAGATGTGTGTGGAATATAAGTATGTATTGATACTGAAATTACAACACTAATTACTATTAATTATCATTAAGCTACTTCCTAAGGGAGGACGGATTATTCATCATGTGACAGTTTTACATAAATACTTAATAGCTTCAAAGGTTCATAGTACGGTTTAAGTAAATAATGTGGGTTTTTTTTTTGATGTAGAACAGTTGATTAAGTCCTCTGCTTTTTTAAATTTTTGTTTTTTTGGGGGTTTTTGTTATGCAAGAAAATCAGTCCAGGTAATCATAATTATGTCCTCCATCGTCCTCTTAACTTAGTAATTTTTCAAGGAAACAATAGTTACTCACCTGTCTTTATAGATCAGATCCTTTTTTTTTTTTTTTAATCTTTCTTACATCATAATGGTTTTGCCTTAGCCCCATGTTGTTCAGGATTTTTTTACAGAATCACTGGAGCAGATAAAAAGTTTCACAGCTGTTTTAATAGTGTTCTACTGTGTGTCTTGATGCTTTTCTGCCTGAAGAAGGGAAGAAGATACATTATCAACAAATGAGTTACACCTTCCAAAATTAGGAAGCTTAGGAGGGTTTTCTAGATTGATAAGTAGCTATGGGTATTTGTCAGATGTCGATGCTTTTTTTTATTATGTCTGTTTTCCTGGGTGAAGAGAATAAACATGTTTACACTGTGCACTGAACACCCCAAAATTTTTTGGGGAGAAGGAGATGAAGATCAGTGCTCTAGCTCTTAAGATTACTAAAGCCCTAAAACACTTTTCTAGAATGTACAAGCCCTTGCATATGTCTCTAGACCGTGAAGAGTACGACTGTTACTGCTCAGGTCCCTGTGAGCTATGTTTTCATAGAAAGTAGTCAATGTAATGTGCTTGCAATATTATTGTCTCATACCGTCTTTCTTGAAGGTGGTGGGCAATTAAAGATGTACACAAAGCTACTGTGTGCATTTCTGAAAGTACTCTTTTACTTGTTTATGCCTTAAAAGAAATATTTGCTATGGTCTGCAAAATTTTTATTCAGTTTTTCCCCTAAACAACGAGAATATTTGAGAAATGTTATCTTTCGGTTGTTGAAAGACTTTTTGTGAACATTGTAATTTTTAAAACTACTTCTGTGCAATTTAGCATTAGCAGCCATTATGTATTTACTAGGAAAAAATGTATTTTGAGCTGATTTCTCTCAAATCAGGAGTTCTTCAAAGCTAAACAAGCTCTGAGATTACACCGTAAAATTATTATTTTTGTGCTTGTAATGCACAGGTGATTGAACTTGCTGTTTTATATGGGATTTCAATAAGAAAATTATGGGGTTTTCTATTAGGCTAGGTGTGAATGTTAGCTGGAGTTTGTGGCACCAAATGTTATACTACCCGAAAAGACAACTCATGGCAGTAGCACTTGTAAAATGCATTCAGATGCAGCAGCCTGTTCATAAATTTGGTGTTGTGTGTTTGATGCTTAATGTTTTGTTGTGTTGTGGACACGTGAACCATCGGGGTAGTTAAGAACAAGCAAAATGAACTGTGCACAAGGAAACAAAAGCTTAAAAATAACAGTAACTGTGGAGCCTTGTACTGCAACGATTGTAACTATATAGCTGGGCGTTTGTGTATCTTGGGAATGCAGCAAGTATGTTGCAGCAACTGTTACAAGGGAAAAGATTACTTTTCTGGTTATGCTGTCAGTTCTCAAGAAAGTGACTCGCAAACAGTGGATGAGTGAAGCAGGCCCTGCATTTATGATCCCTTGACTGGTTCCATGGGTTTTGTTTATTTTCTTCCATTTCAAACACATTTTACTACTTTTTTACAACAAATGGTATCTGCAATGTAGGGGAGTAATTCCAGGTTTTGCAAGTCTGGGGTGAGATATGGTCAAAACAGTTTGTTTTTCACAGGAACAAGTCTTGAGGTACTGAAATTTTGGAAACAGAGAAAATTATTAAAGGGGAGTTGGCCCATTGTGGCAAAGGGAGATTGAAGATAAAAGAGCTGAAACACAAAAAGAGTCCTATTGCTACAGAGGACTAGCAGCAGTAGTTGTTTCTCCACCCTCATACGTTTTGTGAATCTTAGCTTTTCTTGTTAAAGATGGGATTTTTTATCTAATAAGAGCTTGATAAATGCTTCATGCACGTGTTAGGAAAAGATGACTCTTGTGATGTCAGGGCAGTAGTGTGGAAAGATGTTAACTCGGCTAGGAGATGAGAATGAAAGGAAGAGGGTGTGAGAAGTGCTGTAGACCTTTATCTTGTAACCTACTTTTTCAGCCTTCACTTACAGACCCTGTGTGGATACTTCCTCTCATGCTACATCTTAAGGAAAACAGGTGGCCACTAAAACCAAAAATGTGACTTCCTACAATTGAAAAAAATTTCCTACTTGTGCTTTACTAGTAATTGTGCTCACCGTAATTCCTTTGTTGTAAAATCAGTATTGAGGTGGTCGGATGGTATTTTTTGCAATGAGCCACTGTGAAACTGGTGGGTAGTGATTGGAGAGTTTAAAGTGGCTATTGCAAATCTGAAGATTATTAGACAGTCTTAAACTAATAGTGCTCTAGTGACAGGGAGCTCTGTTGTAATTTCTTACCTGTTTACACTTCTGCCTTAACTATGTGTAAACATGATCAATTTCAATATACTGTTTCAGTATCCCTCTGACAGTATATCACTTAGAGCTTAAAGTAGGTCTGACAGAAGAGGATGCAGAGAATAGAATACATCAGAGATCCTCTGATGTATTGAATTCTTATGAACCAGCCCTCTGGAACTTGTGATCACATCTTTGCTGTCATATGGACCTGGTCGTCTCATCCAGTCCTGTGGTAATACAAGCAACAATGCTCAGCCTAGCAGGGTTAACGAATGACCACCGAGTACTTCTGAATACTCTGCAGCAAAGCAATAAGGAAAATAAAGATACTGTGAAGGACAGTGCTAGTACTTTGTAGCAGAGCTCAAAGATAACGTGTCCCTGCCTTAGACAGATGGTCACAGGAACCTTGTGGTACAGATGAAAATTAAAAATGTTGAAAACATACTGTCCATCAGATTTGGGGAGAATATTACTTCCTAATGATGAATCTGGTGACAAGTCTAATCATAAACATGTATCAACTTATCTAAAGTTTGTGTATAAATTTAGGCAGCTGTTGATTTTTTTCTGTTGTAGCAGCATGGTCTTACATTGTCCTCATCTGCTCTCTAGCTATTGTGATCTTGAAAGTGTTGGGAAAAGGAGGGCTAGGGGGGAGAGCACTTAGAGCTCAAATTAATAATGGATTATATGACAGGAAACCTATGTCTCTGCCCCACCTTTGCAAGTTTCCAGTAAATGCCACATTTATTATGTTGATTTCAAGGAAACAGTGAGCAAGTTCCATTTCAAATCCTTTGGGAAAGAACATGCTGGATAATCAAGATATTTTGACATCTGTTATTTGAGCCTTGTCTTGCAAACATGAACTTTTATTGTCTGGAATGTCTATGTTTTGTGACATGCAGTTACTGAAAAGTTGTGAGAAACTCATTGCAGATTTCTTTTTCGTGCAGTCTGTGTGATGTTTTGGTGCCAGAGATACCTTTTGTTGTAGGTTTGCTTTTTTTTTTTTTGAACTGTGACAAAAATTAACTGTGAAGATTTCTGTTAAGCTCATACTTGCCTGTTGCTCAGTGGAACTGTTCACTTGGCATAAACTTAAATGTATATTCTTTGTACTATCAAACTTTCTGTGAAACTTCTGTGGAATCACTGGAAACAGATATCATTGGCACCTCGAACTGCTGCCTTTAAATCAGCCTTTATTTTTTTGCTTTATGTCTTTTTTTTTTCTGTATATGTTTTATACAGTATTTAGACAAATATTTCAGTAATGGGAATTCTGAATTTTTTGTTTGTTTTTCCTTCCCTCATTATGAAATTTCCCTTGCTCCACCCCCCACTACTAAAACAGCACTAAACTGGAGCACTGAAAGTTTTGGAGAGTTAAATGCTTGTTATCTTTTGAGAGGCAGAAAAGTGGACTAACTGGGATTTCAACAGCTTGTTTTTCACTTAGAAACAGTGTTACTGATTCCTAGGCCTGACGTGAAGATCATCAGTTTGTCTGGAAGACAGGCACATTGGTGGAGTGAAGACATGTTTCTAGGAAAACACATTATTCAAAAGTATTTTCCTATCTTATGAAATGTATCTGACTGGTGGTTTGATTGTTAAGCCCTGTGCATTGGTTGGAAAAAACCACAAACCCAAACCCAAAACTCAAACAAAACCAAACGCACACAGTAACCCCCCTGTATCAAAGGTATTCACAGCACATCTGAAGCTTGTGATTGTCAGCATTGATTCAATGTAGTTAATAGTCATCTTCATGCACTTAAAAAAAACCCAAACAACTTCCTCCCTCCTCTTTTGTACGTTCTACTGCATATTGCATGAAATAAAATCCTTTAAAGGTTAAAGAAAATTCCTTTTTAAATTTTCGTCAATATTGCTACATTGTTACCTAATTTTTTTTTTTTTTTACTAATACAGAGACAACTCTTAATATTCAGAATGACATATATTTCTTTTACATTAATTTGCATCTTTGGCTTTAAGTTGTAGGAATGAAGGTGATTAGCAGGGATGAGAAATTGCAAGTTTGTTTTGCCATGAGACGATAACATGAAGCTTATTCCTTTTGCATTCACTAAAAAGGATAGCAAGAGTGATGACAGTTTAGTGTCTCTGTACGGATAGCTCAACCCTGTCAAGAAGAATGAGGTGTCTTCCATTTTCGTTCTTCCTTCTCTGCTTCCGCTGCTGCTTATTGCAAGAATACCTAGGAAGTTGAAGAATCTGTCTGTCGACTAGAACAGCTTTTTGTTATGACCTGGATATTCATCACCAGTCTTACTTTAGAAGTAATGAATAATGAAAAATTTGGGTGCTAGCTGGTCTAATCTGGCTGCAAACCAACTACCTTGAATAGAGAAGCTCTTTTATCTTGTGAAACATCGAGTTTCATGAGACATTTGGTCTTTAAACAAAGTCAACTACTTAACTTTTCTTTCCAGCTCACCAACAAGGTGTGATAGTGTTTTGAATTTAATTTATACAGTAAACTAAAAATGAAGTCTATTCTTGTCAGCACTTCCATCTTGGAAAGAGCAAAACAAAAAAAGAATGTGGTGTAGTGATTAATGATTGTGATTAACTCCCTGCAGGTTGTGGCTTCATGCCCCAGTGATTCTTCTGTCATTATTCTAGATAAGATGCTGCATTAAGCACATATCCCTTCATCCATACGGCTTGATAAAAGCCTTAAGGTTAACTTTTAGCTTTGTGTTACTCACTAATGCACTTTTAATGCTGAATACGTAACTTGTGGTATATTCTGTTGAATTACCCAAGATGCTAATGTGTAAGAGCTGCATTAGCTTCATTTAAAAATATTAATTCCATATAAAAGGAGGAATAAAGTGATAGTAAAAAAGAAATAACTGTGCAATTAAATGCTTTAGACTACTTTTGGAGGTGCTTTCTTCTCACTTCAAAGTAATTTTAATGTAGCCTTGGTTTAGCATCAATTGTGTAAAGAAATTCTGTAAATGAGTGTTATACGACCAGTTGAAAACTGTGAGCTCTTAATGCTAAATATTGGTATTTTTTATGAAGTATGAAGACTTTTCACAGCAGTCTTGAATAAGTAGTGAAGAACACCTTATTTTTGTACCAAAAATATAATAGCTTCTAATTCCAAACACTAGGTAAATTATATATTTACTGTACGTTCCATCAAATGCATAGTATGTCCTTGGTACTGTATTATTAAATGGATGTTGCTGACGTGATTGATATTTTTCCTATTACCCTGCAAGGAAAAAGCTGATAAAGGCCCCACTGTAACCCAGATAATTAAGGTGGCCAACTCAGTTAAAAGCTTGCTTACATGTTACTGTCAAATGCAAGGGATTGCACCACTGTAGTATTTCTATTATGAGCCTATATGCAATATGTAAATTACCATTAATTATCTATTAACTGGGGAGGATGGCAAAGGGAGGCAAGTGAATTAATCATTTGTTCTAACTAGGGTGACTTAGTTAACTGGTTAGTTACCTTACAATAGGAGGGGAAAGATGGCATGCTCTCAAGACTTCTGTCTCATTTTTTTTTTTCCTTTTTAATAGTGGAGGAGTTTAGGCAGAGTATGTAGCAGAGGAAGGATTACAAAATCATCAGTTTACATTCTTTCTGCCATTTCCTTATAAGCTACATACTATGTCAAATTTGTGACCATTTCAATGAGCATCTTAACATGTTCGATGTGGGTAGAATTCCTGTTACAGAATAGTTGAAATTCAGTGACACACAAATTAAGGGACTTAATGTGTGTTTTGGTGAATTGTGGATGAAGGAAAATGTTTAACAGTTATTTCTATTTATGTTTAAACAAAATGTTGTGAATGAAGCAAAATATCGAAGAACAGCTTCCATTGGATAAATGAACACTTATTTCAAAATTTAGATATTTGTCTACACAGAAGTATACATCTTGTATACTTAGTCAAAACCTAAAATTACAACCTGATATGCTGTAGTCACGCTCCTACTCACCCTTGTTAAATAATTAAATTTCCAAAAATAAGTAAAATAAAATGCTGATGTCATATGACATTGTGTGGGGTGCCCAGGTGCTGAGGTTCAGCATAGGAAGCTCAGAGTCCCACACCTGGTGAGGAGAAATCTCACACACCAGTTTATGCTGGGGGACATGCAGCTGGAAAGCAGCTTGGCAGAGAGAAGGACCTGGGAGTCCTGGTGGACACCAAGAATAAGTTGAACCTGTCATATGTCCTTGTGGCAAAGAAGGCTAATGGCATCGTGGGGTGTTTTAGGCAGAGTGTTCCCAGCTGATTGAGAAAGGTGATTGTTCCCCGCTATTCAAGACTGGTGAGGCTGTGCCTGGAATGCCGTGTCCACTTCAGGGCTCCCAAGTACAGAAGAGACATAGACATACTAAAGAGACTCCAGAGAAGGGCCACAAAGATGAGGAAGGTACTGGAACATCTCTCCTATGAGAAAGGTCTGAGAGTGCTGGGACTCTTTGGCCTGGAGAAGAGAAGGCTTGGTAGGATCTCATCAATGTGTATAAATACCTGAAGGGAGGGTGCAAAGAAGGCAGAGCAAGGCTCTTGTCATTGGTGTTCAGGGGCGGGACTAGAGGCAACAGGCACAAACTGAAACATTGGAGGTTCCCTCTGAACCTTGGGAAACGCTTTTTCACTGTGAAGGTGACCAAGAACTGGCACAGGTTTCCCAGGGAGGTTGTGGAGTCTGCCTCCTTGAAGATACTCAAAAGATGTCTGGAGGTGGTCCTGAGCAACCGGCTCTAAGTGGCGCTGTTGAGCACAATGGGTTGGACCAGATGACTTCCAGAGGTCCCTTCCAACCTCAGCCATTCAGGGATTTCCCAATCCTCTTGTCACCTTTGGCGGGAAGGAGGTAGAGGAGTTGGACATGATGGGATGAAGTTTAACCTTGGAAAAATGGGGTGTTGGTGGTGAAAGATGTTTTAATTTTTCTTTTTGTTTCTCATGACCCTGCTCTATAGTTATTTGGGAGTAAATTAGTTTTCTCCAAGCTGAGTTTTTTTTGGCCATGATGGTAATTAGTAAGTGATCTCCATGTCTTTATTGTGAATGACGAGCTTTTCAGACTTGTTTTCTTTCTCTCTTCTTTTGAAGTGAGGAAATGAGATAGTGGCTAGGTGGGGGTCTGGCTAACTGCCAAAGTCAACCCACCACAAGCATGTATAGAAATAAAAGCTTTTTGCTTGACTGAAACTTACTACATTGCTAATTTTAGAAAATCAATTAGGGTGTATATTAACAGGAAAAGCAGAGAACAGGGGTTCACACACCAATTGCCACAGAATCTATCTAGAGAATAATAATGATTTTTATATATATTAATCATGTTTTAGGGCTAAAGAAGACAAATCTCACAAGTTGTGAAGTCTTGGGCATAGTCCCATATATATTACAAATTTATGTGGTGCTCCCTTTATAAGGATCTCATAAGTAGATTCTTCTAGTAAAAGTTATTTTTTTTAAGAAAGCTCATTTTTCATATTTTTTGGTACCTGTTATGAAAATCAAAGAAGTCACATCTACAGTACAAGAAATCAGAATGGTTTGGGTTGGAAGGGATCTTTGAAGATCATCTAGTTCAAATGCCCTTCCATGAGCAGGAACATCTTTTACTCAATCAGGTTGCTCAAAGACTCATCCATCCTGACCTTGAACGCTTCCAATGATGAAGCATTCACAACATCTCTGGGCAACCTGCTCCAGGGTCTTACCACCCTCAGAGTAAAAAATTTCTTCCTCGTGTCCAGTCTAAACCTACCCTCTCTCAGTTTAAAACGGATGCCTTTTGTTCTATTAACACAGGCCTTGATAAAAGGTCGGTCTGTCTGTCTTACATGCCCCACATATATTGAAAGGTCACAGTAAGTTCTCCTCGGGGACGTCTCTTCTCTAGGCTGATAAGTCCTGGCTGTCTCAGCCTTTCTTCATAGGAAAAGTTTTCCAGCCAGCAACCAAGTAACTTGATTACTTTGATATAAAGTTGTTCTGCACTTGATTTTCCTTTTTTATTGTTTGCTTGTTTGTTTTCCAAAACACATTTCATATGCCAATTTGATTTACTATCACAGTTAAAATGTGAGGGAAATATGTTCTTGCCCTTCTTTGTAAAGTTATTACAATTATTACATTATTTTATCAGAGCTTTTTTTTTTCTGGGGCTTTTATTAAAAAATGAAGAGAATTTTTAACTCTGAAGATAGTAACTATTTAGATCCATAGTTAAATTTGGGGAAATAAAAAGCTACAGTTTCATAACAGAGGAATTGTCTATTCGAACTACTGCTCCACAAAATTTTGGGTTTACAGTGAAGCAGACTCAACTGGAAAAGTAAATGTTGGTCTCTGAATGTTCTCTAAATGCACAGCAAGAAGATGGTTTCTTGAGCTGTTGTTATTCAAGTTATCAAACTCTTCTGGTATGCAGTGAACTCTCCTTATTTTCAACATGATGTAGCTGGGATTTGTCAAAAGATGATGGGGTTTGGGTGTGGTTTTTTTTTGGTATAGCCATCTCTCTTAAATTGAAGATGGCAATGCTTTTGAAATTATGTTAGTCTTCATATAATATTGATCAATTTTTTAAATATTTGAACAATTGAGAGAATTGTATCATCCACCTGTAGAATTATTATGATAATTCCAACTGTTTTTAATACACTCAGATGCTTTATAAAGAATATTACAACAGTGAATCCAGTTTTAATCCTGTGGTAGAAATATATTATTGAAAAATGACCTGTCATTAGAGCTTCATAGCTTTTGTCAGTAACATTGTATGTAAGACACTCCCGAGGAACTGAACTAAATTTTTAATAAGAAAGTGAAACCTTTTTTTGTGATGTTATTGATTCTTTTTTCTCTGTAATATAACAGAAAACCTTTTTTCTGTGTCCTTACCCAGCCCCCTCCCTAGTTATCCATTGTTAGTGAATTCTACCATGTCTCACTAAATTTCCCAAATATGCTCTGACCACTTTTGGTTCCCCTTACTTCTGCTTGGCAGTTAGGAACACCATTCATTCTTTGCAGCATTCTACATGATAGAAAACTATTCAAGATTTGTTATCCATTTCTTACACTTGAAGAAAAAGAGCTCATTGCTAATGCTGGTTTTGTGAGAAAAAGATCCAGCAGTACTGGTAAATTTTAAATGTGTAAAGTCTGTTTCTAAAATTCCTTTTCTGCTTCCTACCTGATGAGCTGTTGATATAAGTGAGCCCAACAAACTGTCGCATGTGAACCAGGGTGTTTCAAAGTGACGTTCCAAAAGTTAGCATTCAGGCTCAAGTTTAATTGCTAGAAGAAGTAGTCTGATTTCAGAACTCATCATCTTCCAGGAGACTCTCAATAAAAATTAGATCACTTAGTTTCCTAATACAGGAGCCTATAAATGTATATCCATCCAAGTAAATTTGGTTAAGTAGCGCCACTTACGGGGAAAATCATCTAATTTGCTATACAACATTGACCTTTTTAATAATAATTTGTTAACATAAATTTGACACAGTTTTACAGCGCTGAGTGATTAGACAATTAATACAACTTCCTATGTGCAATAATTAATCTGTATTTCACATTGCTGTAAGGGTGAGAATATGGTATAGACTGTGCTGAACTCTACTTGGCACTGTTTAATATACTGGTAGGTCATAATATAGTTCAGATGAACTCCAGGGGCACTGCATGCTGAGTTAATGAAGATTGGGACAACTTACTGTAAATGCTATGACCCTGGAAATAGAAAGTAATTTAACTTGATTTTACCAAGGGGATACTGTGATAAATCACAGTTGTTAAGCTTGGTCAATAGTTAATTTGGAGAAGTCTTACTGTCTGTAGTGTATATGCAAGTTGTTCAAATAACAGACACTAGGCTATTGAAATGTTGGCAGGCTCCTTGTGAATGATACTGATGAAGAAGGATGAATTGTGTGTAAGAATAAATTGAAAAGTTCACACACACAAAATCTGGTATGAAATTTTACATATGCAATGTGCACTTGCGAGTTCAGCAATTTTTATCCATAGCACAATAAATGAAATTTTTTGAATATGAGAATGTCCTTTTTAATGCACTGTTTACAACTCTGTGTGGATAAATTGGAAAAAGGGCAAGAGGAAACTGCACATGCAGTGGAAGCAGGGACAGATAACATGGAAAGACTATAGGGACGCTGCCTGGTTGCGTAGGGAAGAGGTCAGGAGGGCCAAGGCGCGGCTGGAGCTGAACTTGGCAAGGAATGTAAAGAATAACAAGAAGGGCTTCTACAGGTATGTCAGCCAGAAAAGGAAGGTTAAAGAAAGCGTACGCCCCCTGATGAGCAAGAATGGCAACCTCGTATCAACAGATGAGGAGAAGGCTGAGGTACTCAACAGTCCTTTTGCCTCAGTATTCACTGGCAACATCTCTCCTTGCCCCTCTCCAGTTGATGGACTGCAAGATGGGGTCCAGAGGGGCAAAGGTCTTCCCACTGTAATGGAAGACCAGGTTCAGGACTACCTGATGAATCTGAACATACATAAGTCTATGGGACCTGACGAGATGCATCCCAGAGTCCTGATGGAATCAGCTGATGTTATTGCCAAGCCACTCTCGGTGATATTTGAAAGGTCATGGCAGTCAGGCAAAGTCCCTGGTGACTGGAAGAAAGGAAACGTGACCATTTTTGAAAAGGGTAGGAAGGAGGACCCTGGGAACTACCGACCTCTCAGCCTCACTTCTGTGCCTGGGAAGATCATGAAGCAAATTCTCCGAGCAGCTATGGTAGGACCTATGGAGGACAGGAGGGTGATTTAAGACAGTCAGCATGGCTTCACCAAGGGCAAGTCCTGCCTGACCAGCCTAGTGGTTTTCTATGGTGGAGTGACTAGATCAGTGGTCAAAGGAAGAGCTGTGGATGTGATCTATCTGTACTTTTGTAAAGTTTTTGACACAGTCCCTAACAACATCCTTCTCTCTAAATTGGAGAGTTTAGATGGATTTGATGGGTGGACTGTTTGGTGGCTAAGGAATTGGTTGGATGGTCACATCCACAGGGTAGTGGTCAGCGGTTCAATGACGAAGTGGACACCAGTGACAAGTGGTGTCCCTCAGGGGTCCGTACTGGGACCGGTGCTATTTGATGTTTTCATCAATGACTTAGCGATATCAAGTGCACTCTCAGCAAGTTTTCAGACGACACCAAACTGAGTGGTGCAGCTGGCATGCCAGAAGGACAGGATGCCATTCAGAGGGACCTGGAAAAACTCAAGAAATGGGCCTGTGTGAACCTCATGAGGTTCACCAGGGCCAAGGGCAAGGTCATGCATCTGGGTCAGGGCAACCCCCTCTATCAATACAGGCTGGTGGATGAGGGAATTGAGAGCAGTCCTGCTGAGAAGGACTTGGGGGTACTGGTGGATGAAAAGCTTGATATGAGCCACCAATGTGCACTCGCAGCCCAGAAGGCCAACCATATCCTGGGCTGCATCAAGAGATGCGTGGCCAGTAGGTTGAGGGAGGTGATTCTGCCCCTCTACTCTGCTCTGGTGAGACCCTACCTGGAGTACTATGACCAGCTCTGGAGCCCTCAGCACAAGAAGGACATGGACCTGTTGGAGTGGGTCCAGAGGAGGGTCACAAAGATGATCCGAGAGCTAGAGCACCTCTCCTATGAGGACAAGCTGAGAGAGTTGGGGCTGCTCAGCCTGGAGAAGAGAAGGCTGTGGGGAGACCTTATAGCAGCCTTCCAGTACCTGAAGGGGGTCTATAGGAAAGATGGGGAAAATATTTTCAGCAGGGCCTGTTGCAATAGGACAAGGAATAATGGCTTTAAGCAAAGGAAGGGTAGATTTAGACTAGACATAAGGAAGAAATTTTTTACGATAAGGGTGGTGAAACACTAAAACAGATTGCCCAGAGAGGTAGTGGAGGCCCCATCCCTGGAAACATTCAAGGCCAGGTTTGATGGGGCTCTGAGCAGCCTAATCTAGTTGAAGATGTTCCTGCTCACTGCAGGGGGGTTGGGCTAGATGACCTCTAAAGGTCCCTTCCAACCCAAAGCATTCGATGATTCTATGTATTTATTTGGTAGTTAGGGAAAAAATAATCTGTCTGAATTCTCTCTGTCAGCACAGGTGACAAATATCCCTTTGTTCAATAGCTGCATACCGGCCTGCTCTGAAAAAGTCTATAGTTTGTTTGAACTTCACTTTTACAGCTGATGACCCAAGATTTCAATGTTCATTTTGGTGGAAGTTGCTGAGCTTCTTGGTGCTAGGGCAGGCTTTGCTAAAAATGATCAGAGAAACAACCCATTGAGATCTGGGGCTAGTTTTGAATTACAATAGATACTAAATACCCTGGTTGACTTTAAGCTTAAATTTCATCCAGGGTTTATAGTAGTGCTAGAACACCTCACACACTGTCACACCCCAATAAAGACAGTGATTAAATGTCCCACTCCATTAACGAGTGACTCAGATTTGCTAATCCCCTCAACTAGGTTAAAGTGAAATGACACCAGAGATCCTGTATCACTTTGCAATGTTTACTCACGATTATGATAAATAAACTTCTTGTGGTACGATTATGCCAAGCAAACTACTGAGGCATGATTACGATAAGGGAACTATGGTGGCACAATTATGATAAGCAAACTGTAGTGCTACGATTATGACAAACCTTGCTTTTATATTTTCAAAGGACAATGAAAAGGGCATATGGGAGATGGAAAAGAAAAGCTAGAGAGGAAAAGAGGAAGCGAGAGAAATAAAAGATCTCACCACTCCTGGGTTCAGCGTTGATCTGGCCAGCAGAGAGGGGTCCAGGTCCCAGGGGGTGCCTTCTGACCAGTCGGGTGGTCCTTCTTTTAAACCCTCGGTTTCCAATAACCCCTAGGCTCGCTTGTCCGCTTTCAATGTGAATGAGATGACCTGTGCAATTTGGGCTTCTGGAGTCTTCCAGAAACAGGTCGACTTCTTGCTTAACTGGCTCAACTGTTCAGTCTCATCCTGTGTCTGTGGTCCGATCTCCAGGCTGCATAGATAAGGAAGTTGCTGCCAAAGGAGCGCTGCCCCACCTTAGCAGAGCCCCCTCCTCCAGGGGGCAAAACAATGCAGTTAACAACTGCATTGATGTGGTAACAGCTGTATTCTTTTGCACTAGATGTTTGAGACATCTGCTGCCACGACTCTTACACAGACCAGTAAAGTATCTCACAGTATATAGTTGCTATTAGAAAGTGCAGAACACGGCTATCAAAAATCCTGATTTTTTAATTTTTTTTTTTTTAAATGGATTCGCTTGTGTGTGACAGAAAGGAAACTGTTGTCATTCAGTAAATGTAGAAATGTCTCCTCTGTATGTCATGTCTGCATTTAGAAGAAAAGTTCTAAAGTGACTGGGCACTGAGGAGGAGCTTCAAATTGTCAGTAAACTTCAGGAACCGTCCTCCTTTAACAGTTCCCAGAATGTACAACTAGGTATGTTTTTTTTCTGAATTGTTACAAAAAAAAACCCATAAACCTGTGTTAGGAAGTGTGGTCTATTTTGAAATATACTCTCCTTGTAGTAGTTGCTGGATCAGGAAGACAAATTGGAATCGAATATAGCTGATTCCAAAAATTGAGTATCAGAACCAAGTGATTTTGTTGCCAAATCATTAAATAACAATTCTAAGCATATGGAGGGAAGAGGTGAATTTTGTACCCAGGCCCTTTGCTGAAATGATAGGACTGTCTTTATGTTTAGAATTAACCACAGACTTTAAATTATTCACTGAACAGGAGATTCTTTGTGGATTTTCACTAATAATTATTTCTATAAAGCACAGGTACTTCAACTTTTTGAACCACCTTGGAGCTAGTTTAATAGTTTCTTGGCAACAGATTACAACCACCAGCACGTAGCAGCTACCAGATGAGCATTAATTTAGTTTTATATTAAGCATGCAAGGCAAGTAAAGAAAATATAATCATTTATTATTATAATAGTTCTAGGTTATAACCAGCTGCATGATTTATGCTTCAATTAAACTATGCAGCTTGTACAAAGTCTTCTTCCTGTATTAATCATGCAAACTGGCTTGTTATTTATGACCAGATAAGCAAAAGAGCCAGGATTTCCAGTGCTGATTGGGAAAGGTTTCATACTGGCAACACCTCCCATATTAAGCATGACAGGGAAGATAAAGCATTTCATAAGAAAGAAAAATTTGATAGTATAGAATTTTCCAGGTTTACATTACAGTACTTTCAATCTGCTGTTACTCTGTTAAATGAAGTTAAGTGCTGCTACTGTTGTAAAATAGGGTGCCTGATGTGATGTACGGGGGGGGG
>Ga0065711_1038886_pt1 | contig 18317 bp, 7 predicted proteins | sample Hoacrofraction12_FD_59098 | JGI IMG/M metagenome (GOLD analysis project Ga0065711, IMG submission 59098) | Hoatzin crop microbial communities from Cojedes, Venezuela - Epithelial fraction 12 v2 (version 2) | ecosystem: Host-associated > Birds > Digestive system > Esophagus > Crop | place... | reverse complement strand
GGGGGGGGGGTGTTGAAGAAAGACTGTAAAACTAGTGTACTAAAGCATCCAGTTCCCTTGTGGATGGGATGCTCTTCTTAGATAACACCAGCTATTCCATTACAAGGCCATAAGTGGTGTTGAACCAAGGTCTGAATCCTTTGGGTTTTTTTGGAAAAATGAAGCGGTGAACGTCTTTTCTGCAAACCTAGGACTCACGGTGAGAATGCTTGCCAAACAGTTTCAGGAGTGAGGGAAGAATATTAACTGCATGATGGCCAGACGTGGAAATCAACTCAGGCTCCTTAAACAGGTTTAAGAGACTTTGGGCTTTTGTGTACAAAATTTAGTTCATTGTGTATTTTCTGAAAATCTCTTACCTTTCTTGCACTTTCTGCTATTGAAATGGTCTTTCTCTCCCCACAGATAGGGGTATGGGGCCCAATCCTAGCATGGGAGATAATACACACATTTGAAACTCTGCTCCATCTTTACACACCTAAATTCAGAGGGTTCTGTGAAACTGGACAACAACACATTTTTTAAATTGCTTCTGAGCCCTTTAAATGCAAATCTTTTCTCTGAACTGAAAAGACTGTAACTGAATCTTTATCCAATTTGCATGCTTACCGAAAGCAGCTGAGCAATTGATCATGAAAAAATGTAAAATAACATAAATATTAAATTATTTACCATGAGATTTCTTCCTCTAGGATAAATAGGTGAGTATGTGCTAATAACAGCTAGTTGGCATTGGCATTGCCCTGCAGACCGACGGCTTTCAAGAGCCCATGAAAAGCTGAGTAAAAATTGTGAGCTCTTGAGTTGCTATGTCCACATTCTTTACTCTCCTTTTTCTAACAATTGCAGTAATTGGATCCATGGCAGGACTTCTAGGAAATGGAACTATCTTGGCTGTCAGTTCAATTAGCTGCATCAGGAGCAAAATATTGTCACATTTTGACATGATTATGATCTTCCTGAGTTTATCCAGATTCTTTTTGCAGGCTTGGATGATGCTGGATTTGTTCCTGAGTTTGTTTTGCAAGACATACTATTATGAAGAAAATTTTCTTGTAACTTCCAGGACAGTTTTTGTGTTTCTGAACTACTCCAGCCTCTGGTTTTCTGCCTGGCTTAGTGTCTTCTATTGTACCAAGGTTGCTAATTTTTCTCAGTCTTTGTTCTTCTGGCTGAAGCAAAGAATTTCCAGTCTCATGCCCTGGATGCTGATAACATCAACTCTTTTCTCCCTTGCAACCTCTCTTCCTTTCTCCTGGGATGTCTACAACGTATACAACAACTTCACTTCTCCTGTAAACACAACAAACTCTTCAGAAATGAGAGTCACAATGAAAGCTAGTCTGTTTTCTTTCGTTCTTCTGTGCAACACTGGTACAGCTCTGCCTTTAACAGTGTTTATTGTTTCAAGTATCCTGCTGATTAGGTCTCTGTGGATACACACCAGACAGATGCAAAATAATGCAAGTGGCTTCAGAGATCCCAGCTTAGAGGCCCATATTCGTGCCATTAAGTCACTCTTTTCCTTCCTTATCCTCTATGTTACAAATTTTATTTCTGTCTTTCTGATTTTATACAACATTTTTCCACCTTTAAGCCTTGGGGAAGCCATATGTACAGCTGTAATACCTGCCTGTCCTGCAGGACACTCTATGATCTTAATCTGGAGCAACCCCAAATTTCGAAAGGTGCCAGCTAGGATTTTGCAACACGCAAACTGTCACATCAGAACTAGATCCATGTGAAAGATGCTGGGCTAGCCTGGGCTTTCTAGTTTAGAAATTAGTCATTTATTTCTACGCAGGAATTCCTTCAGCCTTAGAAATAAATTACAGATTCCTGGAGAAATCACATATTTTGGCAGAGTCCAAAACTCAGCTCATTAGAACTGGAACTTTATGATCATTTTCAGTTGCTGTGGGAGTTTACATTCTTTTAAAATCATCATCACTAAGATCTATATGGCTTAAGCCTTGTGTCTACTACACCCATTTTGATTTAAAATATCCGATTTTGCTGTTGCCACAGTCAATCTGTTTGAAGTAATGTACTGTATGTAAACTGAGTTTGTGCTGGAATTATGTTTTTAAAAATATTTAAGAATACCAAGTTAAAGATTTCTGTTGGAGTCTTTCTTCTCCTTATGACACAAACTGTTCCACAGGTGACAGCAGTCCTTTCAGGCTTGCAGAAGAATTTTGTATGGCATTTAACAGAACTGGTGAAGATTCAGAATATGGCAATGAGACCACAACATGACATTTTCACCATCTGTAAAAAATGGTGGTTCCCAGCTTAGCACCATGAAACACACGTTGGGAGATTTGGTCTATTCTCTGCCCCTCCATGGTGTCGCCTCATTGGGGGATCTCTCTGACCACAGGAACAAGCAAGACATATGAGGTATGGTCAACCCATAAAACCTGTATTTTGCCCTGCTTCAGGCTGAGCTATAAGGTACATGGCTGCTCAGCAGGGATACCCTGAACAGCCTCTATCACACCATTTGCTTTACATTCCATTATTTCTTTTCCATTTCCCCCCTCACGAACAAACAATCTAACCACTTTCCTCAGTGGATATGAGATGTGAAAGAGATTCCTCTGCTATTTTTCAGACTCTTTAAGTGGATCTTCCCTCCAAAGCTTTCTTTGCATAGAGTTAAATAAAAAAGTTACCTGTGCATCAACATTCATTTTGGAACCTAAGAAGAAAACTAGACAGAAATACTGGAAGGCAACTTACAGTGTCAATATTCTGGTAGACCTTTATTTCTGTAACTGATCAGCTACCTAACTTGTTATATTAATAAAAATATCTTTAAAATGCATTTTATAAACAGCATACTAAATCCTTGTTGTTCTATTATTAAATAAGATTGATAAGCATTTGTTCTGGGGAAAAAAAACACATGTACTAGTAGGAAATTAATAGTTACTAGAGTTATGATTCTTGGATATCATATATTTTATCTAATAGTAAGCATTTTTCTCTTTTCTCTGTTTTGTTTGTAAGCTGGAAGTTGGCTTGATACCCACATCTTAAATTTAACTGCTTACAATCTGAAGAAAGTTTGAAATTCATCTTACCAGACCCTTCTAAAACATCCCAACTATTTCCACACACGCCAACACTACTCAGAGGCACTGGCAGCTCTCAAAACTGGTACAGTAAATCAAATCAGGAACAAGCAAAGTTCAAAGTTCATCCCATTCTAACACTAGTAGAATGAGATGATACAAATCATGTTGTCTTGTAGCTCTTTTCACTGAGGGTCCAACAACAAAATACAAAATTTTTCTAGGAAATTGCTCAAATGTAGCATAAAACAAAGATGCCAGCATTTGGAACAAAGCTCCTTTCCACCAAAGGTACTTTTCTGGATTTCTTTAATTTACTAGTTTAGTCAGAAGCTTTTCTTTTTGTCTGAGGAGCAAATTCCTTGTAAATGACTGCAATGTGATTTCTGTTTCCTGAAGAAATATTATAACATTGTAACATTATGACTACATTATAACGAGGTATATGGCATTTAGATTTCCTTTGTAGTGGACAGACAGAACAGTGCTTCTGTTATACTGCATGGGACTATGGACTATTGGACACTGATGAAGCCATACACAGAAAAGGCCCTGAACAAAATGGTTAAGAAAAGAGGTCACAGTCAGAACTTCAGTTTTGTGATAGTATCAGTATATTGAAGTAGCCTATACATGACTGGTAAATAATGAAATCCTTCATAATTAGAAATAATCATCACAGAGTAATTCAGAGAAAAAAAGGCAACAGCCCTTATTTGTTTTCTAAATCACTGTCTGGCCTCTTTTCCAAGTAATGAAACAGTAATTTGATTCTAGTCATTAGCTCAAGGCAATAAATGCAAAGATGTGCCGTGTAACTGACAGATCACTACAAGATCCTTCTCTGCTTTGCATACTCATAAGATGGATTTTTCATAACTGAAATTCTGGAAAACATGTTATGGACTCAATTTTCAATGCCCATCAGAACATGATTTTAAGAAACAGGAAAACCTATCAATAGCACACAGATACAGCTCATTCCTCACACACCCTCCTGAAATGAACACTATGTGTACACACCAATATATACATACACAGGGACATATTTGCAACCAGGCATCTTCTATGATGGTTCTTTACACCTCTGCATGTGCATGTAAAAATGGAATGCAGGACTTCAACATTAAATTGGACAGCTACTTAAACCAAAATACACCTTTAAAAAGGGCATGGTTTCTTCATTACACTTAATTTTCTTTCATCTTTGTGGGGCTTAATTTGTGGAGATACGGAAATGCAACTATTGCTCATGCCTAAAACAGTGTTTCTGATAAGGCAGGTTGCAGGAGTCTTGCACAAGTGAAGTTTTGCTGTTTATTTAGGCCAATTCACTGAGCTCTCTTTGTGTCCACCTTCTTACTTTTTACTTCAGCAGTGAAACCTCTTAGAACAGTATCTGTTGCATGAAGGGGAGTTCAAATGATGACACCTACACATAGCATTTGAATTATTTTCCTCTGTCCTATGAAATGGAATTCTTTATTTCTTTTTTTGACACCTGCAATGCTACACTAAGCTCAGGGATGAAAAACGGGATTTGCATTGAATTAAAGTACAGCATGGACAGAAATTCCAGTTTATTGTGATAGTATATGTGTTTGTGAAAGCCCATGAGCAATTAACATCAGTTCCTCCAAGAATGAAGGAAATTTCTGCTAAAAGGAGTTGTCATAAAAGCACAGTTTGTTGAAAAAGAGTCACAGTTAGTGTGTATCTTATATTCATATGGATTCATAAATCACTTATTTCAAAGGGAAGAAAAAGAGATCTGAATAGAAAATCTCATCTTTCCCAGTAAAAATCTTCATTTTAACACATCTCAGCTGTTCTGTGTGTGTGTGTGTGTGTGAAAAGCTGTCCTGAAAGTACATATTTTGCCAAACCCATTTTCTGCAGAAATCACATTTGTAAGGCTTACGAATTCAGGCTTCTTCACTGATATATAGACGCTCAGGTTTGAAAAGCTGAAGTGACAGACATCAGCCTTAATGGTATAAGAGGAATTAGCTACCACATTCTTTTCCAGCATTGTTTGAACAAAGCCTAAGAACATCCCACCGCATAAGTCATGAAGTAACTCACACTCTCTAAAGTGAGGAAAGAGTTGAAAGCGAAGACAAATGTGACACATACTAAGTCAAGGACAGAGACAGTAAAAGGGTCAGAGCAAAACTGAAGGAAAAAAGTAGACTATTGTGTGACTGGTTATGAGTAAAACAGACCAGCAATGCAAAGGGAATTAATTCATTAACTGATGAAACTTTCCTTCACCATCTGTATTGGTATTTTGTCAGCATTTGACTACATGTTTCTTCATCATTTTTGTTGGATGTCACCTGCCTCCTGGACAGGCAGAATCATCAAAGTCTTCACTGTTTGACACATTCCGTCCAGCCAGAGGCAGGAGCATAAGGACACATTATACATATGGCCTACATTGTTTCTCAATGGGTTGTGTCTTTTATGGCAAAACTGGCTCACTTTCTGAAAGAGAAGCAGAGGAGGCAGTATGTTCATACATGTTCCAGTTGCTAGAAGAACTACATAGCCTTTCTCAGGAAGCAAGAAAATAAGAGAAGGACATTGAGTTATAGAAAAATTTCACATACATATGGATTTTCCCCTGTATATTTGAAAACAATTGAGACTGTATTTTTGAGGAAGTCAGTTTATGTGTCTAACATTTCTTAGCAAAGTAGCTTAGTCTTATAGTTACATCATAAATGAGGCAGGATTTTGTATATTCCTGTGCTCATCAAACAGAAATGAGCCTCAAGGGTTAAGTGGATGTCTTGAAACTCCATACGTATTTTCTTATGTACTCAATATTTAATGAATAACTCCGTGTAAGGTAACTTTTCAAACTGTTTTGAAACTCCTTCGTACACTTATCATATAATTGTATAATTCTTTGGTTTGAATGTAAGGTTTTATAGTTTATACACTATATTTACATATTTACATACAGTTTCAGATATTTTATAGATAATTTCCGAAGATTGAATAATTTTAGATTTTGCATTTCTAAAGAAAACTTTTTATGATTAAACTGTGCTTGGTCCTGTAATTTTTTTCATGAAATAATACCATGCTATGGATTAAAGTGTTCTGCATCTCATATCCAAATTTGCAGGTATATGGTATCTGTGTGGATTCTTTGCAGACTATTTTTTCAAGGTTTCCTATTTTTTTCAAGGTTTCCTGACAACAGTGACTTTCCTGACAACAGAATTTTGAAAATTAGATGTCTGTTATATCTGCAGTTATCTGGTGTAGGTCATCTTTACTAACGGATTAATCAAAACACATCTGAACTGTGGTACGCACAGTATTGCTCTCTGACCACAGTAAGAACTCAGAGATACCAGGGTTACAGATACTATAGATAACTACGTATTTAGGAGAAAACTACACTAGAATTAACTTGAGAAACAGTATCACCAGTCTCATGTATGGGCATCATCGTGCAAGCAGGTTTGCTATTCTTGAGCAAAAGAATGAAAATTAACTTTTCTATGGTTATTGTTGCACTTCTTTGCGTTTTTGTGACCTGCCGGCAACAAATCATCCTAAACAAAGGTATTGTCAAATATAAAGACAAGTCCTTTTCACCTCTTTAGGAGAAACAAGCATGCTATTTCTACAAGCAAGAAGAGGACTTATCCCTTACTATTTCCTTGATATAACATGTTGTAAGAAAGCCAGATTTGAAACAGAAGTCCAAAAAATACTGGAAGAAATTCAAAAATTTTCTAGATCTCTCATTGCTTGTCTTCGAAATTTATTCATGCCTAGAGTTTCAGTTCTGCAAGCACCAAGAAACACTGTATACTATTTCTGACTCAAATTCTGGTGGAATTAAAAAAAAAAAAAGCCTAGATAAAGCAGCACATACGTTTATCATGCATTATTTTTGCCGTGCCCACGTGCAGCATAAATCAATAGTTGAGCAGCTTTAAAGGTCTAATCACAGCTGATGTTACTAGGTTGTAAGCGTGGAGGGGGTTGTAGGAGGTTCTCTCCACTCTCTTGGTGGAGATGCTTCCTTAGTATAGTACTAATTGGACACAACAGAGAAAGTGACTGTCACTTACAATATTAAGTGTCCTGAGCTAAGAGACCAGAGTCTTTGTTTACAGTGCCTTTTCTATCCATGGATTATCAGGTTTACATGAAACTTTTATTGGACAAAAATCCAGCAGAAATGGGAAAAAAAACCCCAGATGGAATCCTGCTCATAGGGGCTGAAGTGTCTTCCTGGGAATCTGATGTCATGCTCATGTTCGGCCTATACACCCATTGCTCATGTTCGGCCTATACACCCATGGCCTATGTTTTTCTGCAGAACAATCGTAGGTGTTCTTTGTACACGGGTTATCATTTCTCTATGGAGATCCTATCACTCTGCTTTACCAAATCAATTTCATACAACCTCCAGAGCCTTGGCTATTGATACTAGCCAGATCGCCTCTATTCTAGCTGTATGATACTCAGTTTTACTTTTGTAGACTGTTCAGGCAGCAGTTATAAAGCAGGTAACTGGCACAGATTGCAATGAATTCCTAATTTTTTTATTGCCTGTAACATGGAATTGTACAGAAAGGTGATACATAAATTAAACATAGAAAGAGTTAAAGGATCCAAACAGGATATGCAAACAGCCATTCACTGTAGTTTGCATCCTTGTGATTACTGATCAGCATAATACAATCAAAGCATTCTTTCCTGAGCTAAGAGAAATGGAAAATCTTATTGCATCTTTGAGGCTTTCCCAGAAATCCACAACTTTGTCTTTATCGGGGTACATATCCTAAGTGCAGTACTATCATCCTGATTTTAACTTGATTAATGCCTATGCACAGAAGGTACTTGAGAAAGGTGATAATTTTAAGACAGCATCTTGAAAATATGCCAAATATATGTTGTATATAACACAAAAATATAAAAAACTTAAAAGATTAGTGAAAAGTGGCTAATCATACTTAATGCCCAAATTTTCAGTGCTGAAATTATTTCCTAAAAAGATACAGGCATTCCTCTTTTCTCCAAATTTGAAAATTTAAGGATTCAATCCAACATACATAATAGGAGCATTTAAAACTCTTGAATAGATTTTCTCCTTCTTGATATCAATACATGTGATATTAGGGTTATTGTAAATTCCCCTTTTCTTGACAGAAGATTATGCCATGGAGAAATTCAGACCACAGAGAATATTTACTTTTATGTCTTTTATTTATTAAGCTCCTATTTTCTTAGAATACATGTTTCATTAATAGATAGCTATACACATGGTGCACTACACTTACGTTCTTACACAGTTCCTTCTCTCTCTCTCTTTATATATCTGGCTAACCGCTCTACAAATACACAGAAAGCAATCAGAAGAACAGTGCCAAATCAAGAACTCCGCCAATCAAATCCCTCTGAATCAGCTACTCCTAAAACCACTGAAGATAACTAGTTTAGTAATTGCCCTGTTGTAAAACACTCAACGGTGATTGAATTCTCTTTGGAATGCAACACAAATGAAGGCAGACTACTGCATCAAGGAGTACAGAAGTTAAAATGGGGCATTTACCACCAGATCAGGTTGCTCAGAGCTCGGTCCAACCTGACCTTGAATGTTTGCAGGGGTGGGGCATCTACCACCTCTCTGGGAAACCTGTTCCAGTGTTTCACCACACTCATTGTAGGAAATTTCTTCCTTATATCTATTCTACGTCTACCCTCTTTTTGTTTAAAACCATTACCCCTTGTCCTATCACAACAGGCCCTGTTAAAATTTTGTCCCCATCTTTCTTCTAAGCCCCCTTTCCTGGCATTTAATTAAAAACTAGAGGTAGCCTCACATTTTCTTGGAGCAGAGGTCATAGCATAATGCACCATCATTAATGCAACTTTTCAGAAGCCATTGGATTAGTTGTTCTGTCATTAGTTGGTTGCATACTCCTCATGAACTCCTCAACAGTTACCTCAAGTTAATTTTGCCACACATGGCTTGAACAAATAGTGATTTCATGACTACCTAGATTTAATAAAAACTTGAAGGAAAAAAGTAACAGAGAATCATGTTAAAATATTTTATTTATTTATTTATTTATTTGGGGTTTTTTTTAAATGGTATATAAAGAAATAATAGCCACAAAAAGAAACCACCAAAGTTTCCATGTACAAATTAAAATGTCTCAGAGGAAGTCCACCAAAAAAATCTGCCTTAGACCACAATTCAAAGAAGACACTAAAACTTTAGATTGGTTTAACCCTTGGGGATGGAGACATTCAATGGATCAAAACATAGTTTATTCTGAAAATGAACAACATCTTAACTTTTTCTACATACAAATCATATTGGCTTGCACTTGATCCCTCCTTAAAAACAAATTTTGTCAAATATATGTACTTCTTTAAAGTACACTTTCCTCAAGTCATGCTTTTGTTGAAAAATTTATGACTGCCCCTTCTCCAAGAGCATTTGAGCCCACAAGAATGTAACAAAATACATGACCAGCTTTTGGAAGTTATTGAAAAATACATTCCAAACATTCACAAAGGTAAATACCACTCCAGATGACTTCATTTCAGATGTTTGTTTAAACCATTGTCAGTTTGAGGTACAGAGATTAATCCTTCTCAAAGCTCAGGTTTCACTTAACCACAGGATACATCTCATTTCTCTGAAACTCAAAATCCCTCCAGCACAGCCCGAGCAAGAAAGCAAGCGGTTTCCTTCCTAACTGCTTGTTTTCCTTCAGACACCCCCATCTTTACCTTAGCATTATGTGTATTAGCTTCACCTCTTAGCTCCATCTATGTTTTGTTTCAAGATAACAGCAGTTCAAAGACACATATAGTTATGCAGCCCCAAAACAAGTTTTGAAGCAGCCTATATTATCTTTGGACCACAAGATGTGTGTTTGTGTATCTTCCTCACCCACGTTCATAGACGAATGGGAGTCTTTTAGAAATCTGTATAGCCTTCTGTGCAAGAGGGTTTATACTCTGATTAAATCCCTTTAACAGCACTGTAGGACAAATATTCAAGAATTTTTTTTTACCTGTTAGCCTGGTAGGTTGAAAGCTTACCAGAAGCCCTTACTCATGGCACTGTCTGGTAAGCAGAGAGGACAGCAGCTCTTCCTGAACACCACAGAGCAACAGCTGCCGAAGTGTCGGGGCAGTAGCTCCTTCGCCTGCCTACCTTTAACATGCTAGAGAGGCTGACAGGGATCAGCAGCCAAGGGCAGCTGCAGAACGACGATCACTGGAATGCTGCCTGGCTGTGCTGTGTGGAGACCAGCAGATTATAGACAAAGATTCACTGTGCTCTGCCAATTTTAACTGGAAAACTCTGTGCCCCTGAAGTCAAAAGTGTGGAGAACAGACCCCTGCAGGGATACAGCTCCTGTCTTTTGAAGGGAAACACGGTGTCAGTAGGTGGTAGAGAGAATGCAAACAATGAGGCAGGAGCTGTTTGCCTCTTCGTTGTGTTGCAGCAAGTGACATATTTTAAAATTATAAGTTTTAATGTGCATCAGCCATAACGGTATAAATTTCACACAGGTATGAGAGAATTGTGTCCAAAGTGATTGGAGCTAAAGATTGCTGTTATGAGCTGAAATCGTGGGATAGGAAAGTGTCTTGTGAGACACATGCTGGCTTATGGATCAGCTCAGGTACTCCACGTCTGTCATAAAAGCCTGTAGTGGGTGAATTTGCATGATTGAGCAGTGCCTGTGTGTGTGAATGGAAAAACAGTAACCAGAAATCAGATCGAAGAGAGGATAGGTAGGTGCTGAGAGGCAGCATGTAGAAGTCTCCCAAGAATACATGAGGTCTTGAGACCCTCGGTCCTGTGGATCCACAAGAACAGATAAACTCAGAACATCAAGGGTCTCGAATGTGTCAGGGCCACGAGCACACAATGATACCAACAGCAGGTTGTGTAACTTGGACCACATCCCACGATGCAGTTACTTCTATGTACAAAGATAACAGAATTACATACAGACCTGCTGAAAAATGGGCCCTAAAGGACCTTTCTAGGCTCAGTTGGAAGCCCTGTCATAACAACCCTTTGGTTTTGGGATGGGCCTCCAGGCTCTTGCTCTAAGCAGGTAACTGTCAGTGAGCAACTGTGTGTGAAGCAATAATTGAACGTATTATGTGAATAGTTATCTGCTATTAATAATATCAGCTTGATTCTATTAACAGTTTAACCAGTAAAAGCTGATCTAATAAATATTGACTGTGATATTTCTCTCCCCTCACTTGAACACCTATCAGGAAAATTTACAATTCTACTCGTGAAACCATCTTGTCCTTGCTTGGATCTTTAGGATTAGCACAAACTCATCAGTGGTTGTCTGCCTGAGTCCCATCTGTACCTCACTTGAACAATAAATATTCCATTAAAATGGCTCATTCCTCCCTCACTGACCCTTGCACTTCATTGGTCATAGTGTAGGAAAATATGAGATTTTGCTTGTCCACAGGGGAACATCCACTGTCAATTACCAGGTGAAAATGCTACATGGTCGCTATGGGGTAAGGTATTTTGCCTACTCTACAGCAATCTTCTCTTGTTCATATTCAGATCCAGCTCTACAACATCTTGCGTTACGTATTCTCTATGTTTTTACAGCAAAAATCTGTTATATGCAGAAGGTCTTTTGTCATAATTCCTGAATTATGGGACAAAGGAAGGGGACCACCTCAGTCATCAAGTCTACACTTCTGTTAACCGAAGGAAAAATGGCCAGTGATTATGACCTTGGTCATTACTAGAAAAGTTTCTTCCTGTTACCATTTTTATTGGAAGCTCATTCCTGGACCTCATTTTTCTGAATGTTAGAAGCCTCCTGGTGATATCCAGTCTTACATGTCTCCACAGCAACTTTATACTCTGCTTCACATCATGCAGTCCTTTGTATTAACCCGTCTGAAAATACTTAGAAGGAGAAGTTTGATTTGTTAGACTGAAATTTTTTGTTAGTCTCTTCATCATCCTTTGACTGTAAGATGGACTTTGTATTCCTCTGATTGTCCTTGAACCCCTTCTTTCTGTTGTTCCAATTCTAGTACATCATTTGGTTATATGTGAGCAAAACTGTTACTGTAAAAATACACTGTAGAATTATCTTAATAATCCTCTATCTGTACTGCAAAGTCTCAACCGATACAGCCTAGAATTGCATTTCCTTTTTTACAATGCTATGGTTCCTGTCAATTTATTACAGAATGACAAGATCTATCCTTTTTTCTTCATTTTCTGTAGTAATGTGTTTCATCCAGCCACCTTACACTCATCCTCAAGTTATCTCCCTCCTCCTTGGTACTGTTGATGCATCCTAACTTTGCATCACCAGCCCAGATAACACTTCTCACTGTCTTAAAGAAACACCATGCTTGTTTCAGTAGACTATCTTGACCATTTTATCTTCCAAAACATACTTTTCTTCTATATAGAATGGTAAGAGGTCTGCTATTAAAAATATTTCCTCAGAAGAACTATCTGAGAGATAACACAAAGGGCTGTGGGTATCACCAGTGTGTCTTCCTCATGAGAAGAAGAAGAAAACCCAGAGCCAGATAACAGAAAAGATTTTGAGTTAAATCCAGAAAACCAAGTCCTAAAATCCACAGGGGAACAGAGGTTTAATAGGATTAATGATGCAACACTACTGGGGTATGACATGACCCAGAAAACAGAGATAAAACCTGAAACAGGGAACAGACAAAAAATACAATGCAGACAATTGCAGGGGAAAAAAAAGCAAAGGAGCTTTAAGGGAAACAGGGAAATACAACTCCTTGTAAAAGAATTAAGATCTTTGCATGTAGAAGATTGATGAAGAACTCTATAGCTCATTGTAGACTTTCTTACTTCTAAAAAAGGAAGGAATTAAATGAGATTCACTGTTTAAGAAGGAAAACATAAGATGGAAGTGGAACTTTGCTTTCAAAAGTCTCTTTACCATCAAGAAAAAAAAAAAAACCCACAACACAAAAGAAAAGTTAAAAGAAGAAACTTTCCAATTCTGAGAAATCAAAAGTATCAGAAAATAGTCCAGATGTACAGGTTGAGTCTGACTCATAGGGAGAGGCAGAAGAGCATAAGGTTAAGTAACAAATCAGACTGATCTGTTCTGAATGAGACCAAACAACAGTAGCAGAGGGAGTGAAGAAATGAAGGGAGAAAAAATGACAAGAGAAAACAGAAGTAATCTGAAATATTAAAGAATATTAAAGAAGATATAAAAGAAGAGTCAGGTGACAGAAGGAGATTCTAAGGCTAAATGCAAAAGTGAATACATAAAAATGACCTGAAAGAGAAACCCAACAGAGTGAATCTTGAAACACACCTCTGTGTTCTTCCTTATGTTAGGGTGTTGCCAAACGCAGGAACCCACAGAAGCAAGGCTGCCAAGGCACCGTGCCTGGAGGTCCGACTAATAGCCAGTAGGCACAAAACCAAATATGCCTCTATAGTACACATACAGACACAAACACAGCTGGCCACAGAACATTACAGACAGAAACACTCAGCACTCACGCAAACACGAACAGCACCAATGGCCTCATCCCGTGCCTCTCTCTGGCTCGTCAGGAGGAAGATGTGTTATTGTGAAACATGTACATGCATACAGTATGGATCCTTCCAGTAGCTGGGCTGAGACAAGCAGTCTATCCAGTAGCTGGTCCTGGGATCCCCACAGTGTCCTGTTGCTGACAACTATTCATGCAAGCCTCCCAAGGCCTGTAGATCCCCTGTGGCTGCTTGTACAAATCCCCTTACAAATATACTTTTAAGTACTGATCACTCTTCTGTGACAGTCATGGGAGCAGCAGGATCAAAGTATTATTCAGCTATTGCACTATTCCCTATTTTTGCACAGCAGTTCACAGGCATCTGTTTTATGTGCTGGGGGGGCTACACTCCAGGAGCAGAAGACTTTAGAAATGCTGGAAGATTCCTTCTAAGGGGCCTGTAGGTTTGTGTGGATCCAGTGTCCTGTTTCTTATAGCACCACTCCTCGGGGAGGGCAGCTTCAGTCTCAGAGGTAATGCAGGACCACCATATAGTCTTGACTGGACCCATGGGCCTTACATTCCTCTTGTCTTGGTACCTCAGTGGTACTGCTGAGTTGTTCTTTGGTTCTGCAAGCTGGGGTAGGAGCTTCGTTGCTCCAGTCCATACATAGATCAGTTCCTATCACTTTCACAGATCATTGAGTGCCAAGAGAGCAAGTTCAAAGCAAGTAATATAGGCAGGCTGTGCAGATGAGACAATTTTAACCCTGCCAATCTTAAAATGTCTTCAGCATCCATGGGGATGTTGTCTGCAGAGTCCTTCATTGAAATGTTTTTCACCACAACTGTCACAAAGCAAGGTATTCATGTGGACCGTTGGCAATGACCTTGTGACACGCTATTTTGGCCACATGTGACACTAAAGTATACTGTTTCAGAAGAGGTTGCAGACAAAATATAAATCGAGCAGCCTACCCCAGGAGACCTCCTAGAGGGTTTAAGAGGCTATTTGGCAGGCAACCAACTTCCAGGGAGTTCATTCACTGCCTGGCAGTTCATTTTGCAACAGGACGTGGCAAAAAGCACAATGGGTGAAGCTGTCCCAGGCAACCTCCTAGAAGATGTTCAGGTCTGTATTAGGGTTGGCAGTGACCAAAATCACATTTATCTGTCTCTGCTGATTTCCTACAAGCATACATTATTTCTTCCTTTTTCCAATGATCTTAGCAAACGTCAGGTCCAAGCCCTGAGATAATCAGAATGTTTCTGATGAAGCCAACTACTTGTCTGGAAGAAAACCTCCTTTCAGGCAGCTGTAGAGAGCAATAACGTCTCCCCTCAGCCTCCTCTTCTCCAGACTAAACAACCCCAGTTCCTTCAGCTGCTCCTCGTAAGATTTGTGGGCTAGGCTTTTCGCCAGCCTCATTGCTCTTCTTTGGACACACTCCAGCACCTCAATGTCCTTCCTGTAGTGAGGGGCCCAAAACTGAACACAGTATTCAAGATGCAGCCTCACCAGTGCCAGGTATAGGGGCATGGTCACCTCCCTACTCCTGCTGGCCACACTATTCCTGATACAAGCCAGGATGCCGTTGGCCTTCTTGGCCACCTGGGTTGACCAGAACCCCCAGGGCCTTTTCCGCCAGGCAGCTTTCCAGCCACTCTTCCCCAAGCCTGTAGCATTGCATGGGGTTGTTGTGACCCAGGTGCAGGTCTGACACTTGGCCATGTTGAACCTTATACAACTGACCTCGGCTCATCAATCCAGCCTGTCCAGATCGCCCTGCAAAGCCTTCCTACTCTCAAGCAGATTGACACTCCCGCCCAGTTCGGTGTCATCTGCAAACTTACTGAGGGAGCACTCCATCTCCTTGTCCAGATTGTTGATAAACACATTAAACAGAGATGGCCCCAATACTGATAGACAGAGATGGCCCCAATGCTGAGGCCTGGGGAACACCACTTGTGATCAGCCACCAACTTGATTTAATTCCGTTCACCACAACTCTTCGGGCCCAACCTTCCAGCCAGTTATTTACCCAGCAAAGAGTACACTTGTTCAAGCCATGGGCAGCCAGTTTCTCCATGCAAAAGCTGTGGGAAACAGTGTAAAAAGCTTTACTGAAGTCCAGGTAAACAACATCCACAGCCTTTCCCTAATGCACTAAGCAGGTCGTCTTGTCATAGAAGGAGATCAGGTTGGTCAAGCAGGACCTGCCTTTCATAAACCCATGCTGACTGAGCCTGATACTTGGTTGTCCTGTATGTGCCATGTGATGGCACTGAAGATGATCTGCTCCATAAAACATAAGATCATTTTACATGCAAGAACATATACACGCATTAGTACTGGTAGTGTCCTGACCTGCTTTGGCAACCTTCACAAATATATGAGCAATAATTAACTCAGCAACTTTTATTTCCTGAAATTCATCATTCTAAAGTGAATGAGAGAATGGGCAGAACTACTAGCAGTGGTCACATATAACCTGAAACAAAAAGAAACTCAGCAGAGGAAACAGGAAGTCCTGTAATTTGCATCCTAAGGAAGATGGTCTTTCGAGAGGTTCTGCCCGTGCAGTTCTCAAGTTTTGACCGAATAAGGAAACCCTGAGCAGTGCTTGCCTCAAAGACAAAGCGGGTGTCATTTTTTACTCACAGAACTACCGCTAGCGATAAACACCACTTCTGTTGATTTTTATAGTGAGAGTACAATTTCTCCTAGGCAGATGGATGAGCTACAAATTTAGGGATTTTCATTGCCTTTTTCTCTTCCAAAGTGATTCATGAAATGACTGATGTTCTGCACTTTCACATTGCTTTGTCGGACGAGAAATAACCATTTTGCGTACTGCTCTGCTTGTACCACTGATGTTGGTCCCATACTAAAACAAGACAATCCCAGTGATGACATCAGAAGCGCAATCATCCTTCATATAAGGTCACAGGCACAATTTTCAAATTTTATTGGAGCTTTGGTTCCTTCAGATTTGAGATTAATCTGTTGATAATTTCTAAAAAGGTGAACAGTATTTCTATTGGTTCCTTTATGCAGTTCATGCTAGCATATGAATCTATATGTTTCCTCCTTTGTAGTCATTTGTGAGACACAGAGAAGACCACACAGAGTTTGATCTAGGCAGTGCCTAACAGAGAGTGAAGTTTCATCTGTCTGCAATCAGGATGGCAACAAAAGGGCATCTTTCTACTCCAGTTTTGTGGCTGCTTCTCCTCTCCATTCAGGTCTCCCTGGGTAAGCACTTACTTTATTTTGCATAAGGCAGTGAGAGAGATAGGAAAAGAACATAAATTCAATATAAATATGCTGTTATTCCATTAACCTGCAAGCCAAAGTGTCAAAAAGGTGTTTTAATACATTTCCGTCTTTGATTCGATCTCCTTGGTGATTCTGAGAGAAAGACGGGTAAGCCATTTGTAGCAGTCTTGCATTTTACATGGACATCAGTGACTGGCCATTCTCTTAGGAATTCAAGTCCAAGTTTAGTAAACAGCCAAGCTGTAATGGAAACCAGCTGGGTATTCTTACTACTGTCTTGCCTCTCCTGTTGAGCTCTGCGTAGACAGAATGAATAACTCCAGGTCTGCATTCAACAACAGTTAAAATTATGTTGATGCGCTCTGTGTGTCCAGTGGAGTTTGGCTGGGTAACATACCGTCCCTTTAGCTGTTCCTGTCTAGCTGAAGCTTATTGCTTTTTGTCTCTTTGCTCTTCTAGAGCTATATGTACATGTTTGAAGCTGATCATGAGAGGCAGATTTTGGAATCCTCATTTTTGTCTCTATACACATGGAGGTGGTACTATGGCATTGTGGCGGTGGTGGTCGCATCCCCACATGATGAGAACAAGACTTCATGGTTGATACTTTGATGTAGCATGGCCATAGTCTTAAAGGTCCTCATCAACTGTGTGGATGCAGTCACAGTTCAAGTGGATGGGAGCAGGAGGCACAGACCTTTCTATACAAAGAAGTGTGAAGAACAGTATTAAACATTTGTATTTAGACGTCTTTGTAGCAATGTTTGAGCATCAACTGAGCCGTACTGAAGAAATGAGAGTGAGTTTCTTGCCACTTCTTTTTAATAACAGGGAATAGTAAAAGAGTGACTGACTGGCAGATGCAGACAAGAGGAGCTTTACCTTGACACCATCAGCAGCACCTACTGCCCACATATCTGCTCTGGTGGTACTTGCCCTCTCTAGGCAGCCGCAGTCCCCTTGCTGCTCGCCAGGGAGGGAGAAGTGCCCAGCCCGGGTGGGCGGCACAACCCTCAACCCATGACTGAGGCAGCACCCATGTGCTGGAAACCTCCACTTAGGGTCTGGGCACAGGGATGCATGGCTCATTCTCATCCCTGGCCCACGAGGGGAACCAGGTCTTCAGCTGGAGCAAGCCAAAATCTGATGTCACCTTATCCAAGCAGAACCTCACTCTGTGACTGGCACCACTGAATTCAAGGAAGGCACTTCTGGGACATGCTATGGAGTGTGAAGAAGTGCAAAAGAGTGTGCCTGTACGTATCATAAAAAATTCTCCTAAGACTGATCTCAGCAAATCATGGTTTTGATTAGGGAGTATTTAAATCTGTTGATTGGGTTATGTCTGCCTCTGCATCCAGCCTTGCATGTTGTCATGTGTTGAAAACATCAGCTATTGGATTATTTAAAAATTCAAGTGCAGA
>Ga0065711_1007757_pt1 | contig 18317 bp, 9 predicted proteins | sample Hoacrofraction12_FD_59098 | JGI IMG/M metagenome (GOLD analysis project Ga0065711, IMG submission 59098) | Hoatzin crop microbial communities from Cojedes, Venezuela - Epithelial fraction 12 v2 (version 2) | ecosystem: Host-associated > Birds > Digestive system > Esophagus > Crop | place... | reverse complement strand
CCCAGCTTTCCAGCCTATCCAGGTCACGCTGAATGGCAGCACAGCCTTCTGGTGTATCTACCACACCTCCCAGTTTGGTGTCATCAGCAGACTTGCTGAGGGTACATTCTAACTCTTCATCCTTGTCCCTCAGGAGGAGGACTCCTCACACTCTTCCCCTGCTCCAGCGTGAAGGTTCCTCTCACAGGAGACAGTTCTCCACAAACTTCTCCATCGTGAATCCTTCCCATGGGCTGCAGCTCTTCACGAACTGCCTCAGTGTGGCTCCTTCTCATGGGGTGCAATGCTTCAGGAACAGGCTGCTCCAGCATGGGTCCCGCACGGGGTCACAAGCCCTGCCAGCAAACCTGCTCTGGCGTGGGCTCCTCTCTCCACGGGTCTGCAGCTCCTGCCAGGAGCCTGCTCCTGCATGGGGCTCCCCATGGGGTCACAGCTTCCTTCAGGCATCCCCCTGCTCTGGTGTGGGGTCCCTTCCATGGGCTACAGGTGGAGATCTGCTCCACCATGGACCTCCATGGACCGCAGGGAGACAACCTGCCTCACCATGGTCTTCATCACAAGCTGCAAGGGAAGGCTCTCTGCTCCGACATTTCAGGCACCTCCCCCCCCCCACCTTCTTCACTGACCTTGGTGTCTGCAGAGTTGTTTCTCTCCTATCGTCTCACTCCTCTCTCTTCAATGTCGTTTCACCACCAAGTTTATTTCTTCTCTTTCTTAAAGATGTTATCACAGAGGCGCTACCACTGGCACTGACTGGCTTGGCCTTGGCCAGTGGCAGGTCTGTCTTAGAGCCGGCTGGCACTGGCTCTATCAGACATGGGGGAAGCTTCTCACAGCTTCTCACAGAAGCCACCCCTGTAGCCCCCCCGCTACCAAAATCTTACCATGCAAACCCAGAACAGCATGCAAGCCTGGGTGTATTGCCTGGGAACTGCCTTCAGGGCAGGCTAAAGATCTTACAGAAACATCAGAATAACATAGCAAGCCTGGAGATCTATGGCCAAATCTGGTTCTGGGAAAGATCATAGAAAACATCAAGTATAATTGCTCTGCAAAATGTAAGGCAAGACCTTGAGGAGGCCGTAACTCTTGACATAAAATCAAGTTGCCCCATGCTGAGATGCTCTTGCCTTGTTTCCTGCTTAGACAAGTCTCTATTTCTGGGTTGCTTTCCTCTCTCCTGTTGCAATCCACATGCTCTAACTCTTCAGAAGTCTCACACAGGAGACTCACTGCCTGAAGGGCTAGTCTTCCGTGGTGGAACTAACCTGATTCACCAAACCTCACTCTCAAATTAATAGAGCCACCAGTTTCTGTCCTCTCCCAGGCTACCTTAACAGAGATGTATGAAGTCCCCATCTTACTTCATATCCTAGCATATCAAATAATTGAGCTCATATTACAGATGTTATTCTATACGGAACCAAAGCACCTCCTGACCTGTCACCATTCAGGAATGTGAAAATGGAGAGTCAAGGAAACGAGTATTTAGGCCTCATCACAAATAGTCATCAATCAGAGCTGCTACTGAAACCAGAAAATCACATCTTCTGAAAACCTGTTTGGAAAATGAACTGTAAAGGTCAAACACAAAGCTCGTGGGAGGTTTGTGGGCTCTAGCACCTCAGAAGGCATTAGAGCTTAACTCTAAATATCCCATTTTTTGGGAGCAGGACATTTGCAAACAGTGTTTTGGGTATTCCTCACCTATTCAGAACTGAGAAAAGGTCTTTCAGATAAAAGACAGAAGCTGAAAGACAGAAAGCATCAATAAACACACTGCCTCTGCACAAATGACAAGGGTAACTTCTGCAGCCTGTGCTTTCTGCCATTTCTTCTGTATTCCACAGTTTTAAGATTAACTGGCCCTGAGCAAAACTCACTGGTGAGAAATTCCTGTAAAAGGGCAGATCCCTTTGTGGAGCACCACTGGCCCAGTTTCACACAGGCTTGATCTCATTCAGATCTCAACACATAGTGTTTCTTTTCTGGCTGCCCCTAAGCCTTTACGGGCATGGAAAACGCCAGGCTGTGGGTGACACCAAAGCTATATGAATCTGGGAACTCAGAGTCAGATGGAGGAGGTAGCAGCAGAAAACACTGAACTGATCTCTCCTCCCTGCACATGCAACTTGTGCTAACCGTGCTGGTGTCAAGCGAGAAAGCACTCATTGATTGGTTTTAATATTCCTCTCTAAACCAAAAAGGCTTAAAAGTTATAATCTGACCTAGATATGCAAAAACTAACCAGCAGAAGTCATTGTGAGAAGTCAAACAGACATTTTCCTCTTTTGTTTTCTCATTACCCTCTTCTCACTGATCTCAACAAAACAAAACCAAGAAACAATCAGAAGCATATGAATCAAAAATGAAGAAATGGACATAAATTTGCTGTGACTGTTTAACGTATCTGACTGTGGAGCACACTGAAACTGCTTAGCCTGAATGAGGAAATAAATCTGTTTGAGAGGTGAAGAACTGAGAGTATTTCATCAAACTCATTTCAGGCAGGAAAGCAGAAACACACATAAAGGTGTACTCTCTGCAAAGCTTCCAGCTGCAGTTACAGAAATCACAAAATGCATTTCTGAGTGTAAGGCCAGAGTTCGTGGAATTGTAGGGTTTCCCTCACAACAACATGGAGAAGTCTCTTCTGTTATGCCAATTCCCCCCTGCTCAAGTAGAAAGTCTTTTGCAGACGTCTGCCCCAGATACAGTCAACTCAAGCACCTGCAGACCATCAGAGCAGGGAGAATGCTTATCAAGTCCTTCTTACAGCAGAATGACATGGCCTTTGAGTTGACCACACAACTGCGATAATGTAATTTTAGAGTCATGACACAACTGAAACACAAAACTCATTGGCACCCTAATTTTAACTTCTCGGGGTGACTCATTTGGCAGTGAAATAATTTAACAATACCCTACGCTGATAACCTACTCTCATCTAGTAATTTCAAAACAGTTTACAACACTTGGCAAAGCTTAACCTACGTTACCTCTGTAAGCTAAAAGCTACTCTACAGAGTTCTTTTAGAGGAAAATAGTGAAAGAAGGTCCAGGGTGAATAAGTGATTTTACCAAGGCTACACTAATAATCAGTGATAAAATTGGAAACAGGAGTAGGAACACTGACAGTCCAATTTTCATACATTAGCTTGGAAGAGTACTTCTCTCTCTGCAATAATGTTGTATAGGTGATCACAATGACTGACGGTAGCAGTCAGATCTCCAAACACAAAGAATTCTACTAAAATTAATTTATTTAGATATTAAAAAATTCATTTAAATTAATGATAATTAATTCTGCCTTCACTTCAATTCCGTCTTTGCATTTTCCTAATTAGAACCCACAAGCTCTTTTGTTTACCAATCATACATCTAGAGAACTAAAGGAAGAACATCTTCATTGCTGTCTGACACCAAAGAAGTTGTTCAGGTCCACACTGGTCTCTGCAATAACCATCTGACTGAGATGTCTGCGAGTGTCCCAGCACTGTGCTACTATGCGAGGTGGTGGGGTCCCACAAGGCTAGATCAGATATGCCCAGTTGGTGAGAACCTAGGACAAGCATTACACAGCTCTGTGTTCATCAGTCTCTAAAATTCCTCTTCTCTCGTTAAAGTAGAGGTTTGTAGAAGAATGACTTTTCCTTTCCAGCACTTCTGTGCTCCAGACTACTCTTTTATTAAACTGGAGAATGAGAGCTCTAGCAAGACCTTAATATCTGCTTAATACTAGGAGGATATTCTTCCTGCCCCCTTCATCACACAACCTGGTGATCCATGCAGTAATATAGGAGTGAACCAGGTGATGCAGAAAAACTAAACCTAACCACCCCCACTCAAGAAATCTGAGCTGTTGAGGCCAAAACAGAAGGACTTGTTGCCCTTACTCCTGCACAATTCCCACCTGAGGACATGGACAGACCTGACGTAATGATTTTAATGGTCCCAGCTATTCAGTCCCTTGAATCCTGCTCTTCAGGGTTCGAGGGACTGCCCTCAATGCTGCTGAGCAGTAATTACACTACCACATTATGGTTTCAAATGAAACATTTTCTACATGAAGTTGCTGCATGTGTGAAACTAAAGTATTGAGTTTGGCAAAATGAAATCAGGGATCATAGTCACATCTGTGTGTTTGCACAGCTCCTTGCACCAGTCCTGCCCAGGGCCTTTGACTACTACCACAGCACTAATATCCATATTCCCTACAGACAGCAAGTTCATTAAACTCAGTCAGGAAGTGAAGTGAGTTCAGTAGACAATGGAAAGACCAAAAGACCAACGAAGTGAGACCTTACACATCATTCATGCAGGCTTCCACCAGAAGTCAGTAAAAAAGTCCTGCTTCATCAAGCTAAGCAAATCATCTATCAAGAGGAAATAAAAAGAGACTACTTTCAGTACTTGTATATAATAAAGCATTTAAAAGTATTGTTGCAGTTTATGCAATACTTCAAATGCTAAGCAAGGATACAGAACCTCGTTTATATCAAACAAGTTCTTAATACATACTGTATAACCTTTAAAAACATCAAGAATTTATATCAAATGAGTTACATCTGTCTTCACTGGGAAACTTTTAATTTTTTCCCTCTCAGTATTCCTTCATAAGTACTGGTCTCTAAATTCTTTAATTTTTGAAATCTAAGAGGCTGTAGCTTATATTTCTCCAAACAGCATGTTGGAGCACGTCAACACCAGCTTTTATCTGTTCTATAGGCTTCTTATCTTCCGTCCAATCCAGAGCATCAATACCCTCCATTGCTGCACTCCATTTTGTTTCTCTGACTTAATTTGTACCCTTCTGATGCAATATTTGTATGCTTTCCCTGTATCTTCTTGTGACAGAAATGCCTTCAGGAGCAGACAAAATAATTTAGTCACTTCTCTCTGATTCTGAGTAACCTGCATCTATTCTAAATCACTATGAAACACTGTATTAAGCTCTATACTTAGAATATGTTGCAAATATAATGGGATTTGAAATACATTTCAACAACCAACTCATGCCATATATCAGTATGAGCAATGAACCAGGCGTCTGAAAATACAGAACTATCTATAAGTAGAAGCAAAATCCTGATCCTTCATGTAAACTAGATGAGTAGGAGAACAAGTTATCTACCCTAAGTAACTGCGGGCATCTCATTTTGAACTACATTTTCAGAAGATTTTGAGGGGTGTCATCTTCTAACTTAAGAAGAACAAACATTTCATGATGTATGACTCATTAGATAATAGCCTGGCTCATGGATTCCCAAACTATGGTGCCTGAATGTATCTCAATTAACAGTCTTTGGGCCACTGCTGGTCCATGTCCCACCAGTAAGCAGTTCACAAAAAAGCCCACAAAAAGGTGATGCAGATTTCCACATGGACAAAAAAGAACACAAATAAAACAGAGAAAAATATCAAAAATAAATGAAAATTCAAAGTTTAGCCCAAACTTTATTTTCTTGTGCAATCCTGCACAAGAAGATTTCGAATGCTTTTTTTAAGAGCATGTAGTCCTTGAATAAGCAAGGGTGAAGACATTAATCTATGGAAGTGCACAGAACATTCACAGAGGCGGATGCTCACGTGGTACTAGAGTACCTCTGGTTATCATTCATTAACCCACATTAAAAAAAAAATTACAAGAACCCACTGAGAGATTGACCCCTTATACTTTTGCAAGTTTCCAACATATTAAGAGACAGCTAGAAATACCTACAGTGCTTACTTAAGGCTACTATTCTCTGCATGTAACTACTTTAGCTTCTGCTTTCATGTAGTATAATCCTTAATGGAGACAGAATATGACCATGGTACAACTTTTCTCTTACAATGTAGTTCACATTATGAAAAGTCTTCATATAACCCCTCTTGGTTCATCATTTGTAAGTAGTGCCAGTCTAACATTCTGCAATCATTAATGAAAATATCAGGCTGAAATTTCCTTCTTCAGCAACAATACACAGCAGGAAACTATGCAGCATGACTAAAAGTGATTAATAAGATTTCCTTGAAATAGGACACTGACAAAATTCCCCCAGTACTTTCAAGCTCCAGTCAAGTAAAATCAGACTGAACAAAACAACAAAGTGAACCTTAGATTCTATATTGAGGATCAGAACGATGCTCTAGCTGAGTGAGTACCCTATTTCCAAGTGTCACTAACACTTTTAACCTCAGAGAGATGCATATGTGCTCCACAGACAACTATGAGAAACCCAGAACAAGTAGAAATCTTTGATAAAGCACATTTCAGTATAAAGAGCTAGGCCTTAGAGAGCAGGCAGGATTAGATAGGAGAAATCCTGGCCCTGTATGGGCTAGTTTAAAATCCCCTAATTGAGTGAATACTTCAAATAATTTAGTAACAGTATTTACTTCAATAAAAAGTAGTTACTGCAGGCTCACCAACAGAATATTTCAGTATATTTAGGTTCTTAGGAAATTTCCATAATTTCATTTCTGATTTTATGATGAAAGTCAAGGACTAATCTCAGGTCAGAGATGAGTCCTTATTAATCTCTTTTCTGGGAAGGGAGGTTATGTGCATTTATCTTCGTGTATTAAAGTTAACAGTACTGTCATTTAAGGTTATGAGGTGTCCCCTTGTTTGCTCTTGGTAAACTAGGATAAAATTTCGTCATTCATAATGGTGATTTGTTTGATTAAGAGATAATTCAGCAACCGACAGCGACACCAAAAAATATATTTACTGAGAGATGGCATATGATAGTCATAACTATTTTGCAGAAGGGAAGAACAAAATGCCAGCAGTTAAAACTGAGAGCATCACCACCAAGAAAAAAAAGGATTCTTATCTAAAATATGCTGGGAGGGGGAAATAATCTCCAGCTAAATTCTGCACACAGAGATGCAAAATATCATTCTCACATGCACCTCATCACAACTCCTTTGCTACTGCCAGCTCAATGAGTGGCCTGAGGCCAACTCCTGCTGCCTCGGTGAATGAAACCCATGCTACCATATTAAGAGCTTCCCTCTTGAATCAAAATACAGCTTGTAAAGTGGCCTTACACCTGGAAAAACCTGTTTAAAAAGAAGTAAATAAGCAGTAGAGTATTTAAAATAGATGTCCCAAATATATAGGACAGTACTGAGAACAAGTCAAATAATAATCTGCATTAATAGGACTGAAAATTCTCAATACAGAAAAAAAATCTTGTGTATAATACATAGGAAATAGGAAATTAGAGCTAGTATTTCTTTAATGTGGTATGCAAAATGTACATGTATATACATACACAGACATACATAGACACATATTATTCTGAACCTTTTCATGCACCAAGGCATTTTAATTCTACCTCCACACTTTAGTTCTTCTTTCTGAAAAACAAAGACTCAAAATGGTTGCTTCCTATTGCATTATCCTTTCTCATCCTCTACTTAATATAGGCCATTCTGTTGCATTGTGGCTATGATAAATAGACAGCCCATGAAAATATTATGCATTATATAGCTACGTGTATGATAAAGTCTTTCAATGACTGCCTACTATTTTCAGTAAAGGAAGATATTTGGGATAGATCTCATAGCCTGGACCCCCTTTCAATAAAATAAGAGACAGCACAGTTGGCTTTCTGTAGTTCTTCAAAATAAGAAAACAAAGCCTAGAATTCTTGATGTTTTAAACATTTTTAAAAATGCAGAAAATGCAAGTATAGCTATATTTATGCATAAAATAAGTGGTCTTTTATTCTGAGTTTACACAACCATTTAAAATAAGGTTAGCTTTTCCTGCAGTGGATTGTTTCCCCTGGGTTTCAGACAGCAGGGAAACCTGGTACAAAAGAATGCAGACCGTGATATCCTAATAGTGATGCAGGATTTAAAGCCCCACTACTGAGAATTTCATGCTTCTCTTCAGCCTTTCACACAGGGAAGAAAGTCAGAAAAAATAAAATTTATTTTCATGGGTACTTCTAAAATTGAGTGAATATTGACAGAGAAATTCTCAGCTGAATGTCATTTTTTGATCTGTCATTGTTTTATGAAAAATTTTTGATTAAAAGATACCTCCTCTAACCTTAATGGATCACATTTATGTGTCAGGTGTGCTGGATTTGCACATAAATGTGACAGAACCTCTAACATGATGGCTTGAGAAAGTAGTAACTGCAATAATAACTTCTACTTTATTCATTACAGATACATAATTAATATGTTTATCTAACAAGAAATGGAAAGAAGTGCAAAAGATATGGGTGAAAAAGGGGGCACAGAGCAGCCTGGTATTTAATAAATGCATTGGTGTACAACTTAAATCATATATACTCTTAACCCATCCTGAAAAATTAAGCTTCCTCATGACACTTTATCTGGCTATGAAGCAGCTGTAAGTTCTTTGTTTCAACTGCATTTGGAAGAAATCAGAAGCATTGCTACACACATGAAGTCACAACAGTGCACATGAAAACAGATATCCTCACTCTACCATGCTTGTCTGCTTGGAGATAGCAGCTCATCAAGATAACAATATTTGGTTTTGAATAAATTCTGTCTCTAATTGTAGTTATTCCACACCTGATATTAGTCCTTATTGTGCTTGTATTTATCTCATTCATAGTTAATTGCTCTTCTTTCCTCTCAGTACCTCCTGCTTCTGCCCATCTCTTCTGCATGGTCCATTTCATCTTTCAGACAACAGCCCTTTGGGGGCCATGACTGTTGCTTACTGTTATTTTTATTCATGCCCAGCACAATACAGCTTAAACTGTTCCTAGCCTTCAGGTGGCATTTTGATATGCGTATACACACATAGTAATAAAATGTGTGGGATGGGAGTATTCTGGATGCTTTACAAAAATCAACAGAAATACATATCCTCCCCTGAACTGCATATGACTTCAAGTTCTAGTTTGGCAGCCTTGTCTCCATGAGTACATCCTGTGGGTATACATGAATCACAGAGAAGGATTAGTGCCACTTGCAGTAGTTTTTGCTCATAGGCACATTTTTCTCCATGCAGAGTCCTAGTGAAGACCACGTAGTGCTGCATGGGCACAAACATCGAGTCTGACAGCAACCAACTGCAGGAAAAAGTCTGGGGACATGAACCCTCCCAAAGAGTGATTATCTACTTGTTGGCTCTGGGCATCTGGGAAGTCCTGAATTTTCAGGAGCAAAGGGAATGACACACTGACTTCTGCACATTCATCTGAAGAACTATGTTAGTATTCTTCATTTTGGCTGGAAACCTTGGGCACAGGTTGTAACAATTGTGTGGATGATACAAGCAAAGCTGGCATCTAACAAAAGCTTTAAGTATTAAGATAAAAAAAACCAACATCAACAAAAGCCTACAATTTATTTGAAAAAAAACAAAAAAAAAGGAAAAGAAGCTGAAGAAACTGAATCAAAGAGCACTGAAGAGATTACGATGGGGAAAACAAAACAACTCAAGAAAGCCAGTGTACATTTCTGTTACAATAAGGTGGGGAAATTAGTAGATTGATGGAGAAGAGACAAAGAAAATTATGGAAATTGAGGAAAGATAACATTACAACTATTAATCTCAAGTGGCTACATTCTGTTTGGGGATTCTTAATTTGTCAGGCTCTAAAACTGTTTCCCTATTTAGATCTTCACAGGAAAGAAACCCATTACTTTTGTTGGTGTAACGTTATCCAACACACAAAAACCATGCATACATGCAATTCCAGCTGGAAGCCATTAGTCTGCCTGGAGTCCTTCAAGCAAATTACACTCCTTCAGGTGGAGATTTACAACGCTGTTGAGTCTTTATTATTGGAGTTTTCTCTCTGATATGTCTGAGACAGAAAAGCTATCAGCTTCACACTTCATTTGTGGCAACATATGCTACTCCCTTGGGAATTACTGCAGCCACCCAGGATTTAGAGCCCACTTCCCAAGCTGCAATACTCCCATCACTAAGCACTATGAAATCTGAATTCCTTTGCTTGAGAAAAAATTGTGGAACAAGTGTTAAAAACTACAGGAATCCTGAGGGTTGCAGCCAAACCAAACAACTTCTAACACTTTTCTGTTCAGAACTTCAGACTTCACCTTCTAGACACTTTTTCAACATTAACTCAACGTTGCCTAGGTACAGTTTATGAATTCTGGTTGTCTTGTTCCACTGAAAGTTGCTGTTGCTGAAAAGGGAGTATCAAATCTCTTCCAATCCACATAAAAAGGATCAGGGAACTTCACGGCTGTGATCTGGACAGAGTTAGAGCCCAAGTCGCAAAATTGGCCATGGGAAAGGAAACTACTCTGTATGCTTACCAGCCAGCAGGCAGGACACCCAGACCATGCAACTGTTGAGTTCATCCTCCATCTTTTCTCCCTGCAGAGACATTAATCTGAGTTTCTTTATTCCTATGCAGCCACTAATTTTCCTATTTGGACTTCATACTTTTGAGACCACTGCCTGCTCTGTCATATCTGGTAGAAACCAGCCGCTGGATTCCACAGTTGTTGGCAGAGATAGACAGAAAGGTGAAGGCCCAGACAAAGAGCATGGTTGTACTTAACTTTCCAAATCAAGCCTAGAGGGTTTCTTTCAATTATGAGATTTTGGTATCAATATGCAAATACTTTGTCCTATCAGTATGTATAGTTTTAGGTATGAAATAATCTTGTAAATGACTTTATTCCATTTCTTTGTCACATTCCAAGCTGTCTATATAAATGACTCTGGTATATTTTTTTCATTCTTCAGCAGCCACTGTACAATTTTCTGCATTTCCTGCTGCATTCCCGCATAAAAAGTAGTTCAGAATATGGGGCTCTGCAGTTACACTAGAACTACTTTTCTGATCCTCTCTGGTTGCATGCTGTCTCACATCTAGTTTCAATGTGAGCAACTGAGAAATTTCTTCTATATAAATACCAGCAAGTAGGTACATAACATTTTGACAATTATTGCTATCCTTTGCTGAGCCATACAAACAATTTATCCCATTGTTCTTGTAAAATGCAAAAATTTTGCTTTCTAGAGGGCTGCATAAATAGCATGCATTTTTAACTTAGTTCATAATCATTTAGTCTATTCTACCTACATTCTCTTGAACCAATAGATCTCAGACACTGTGGTTCATATATGCAACGCTTAGCTCATGATAACATAGAAGATAAAATCACTTTTGCATACTAGAAACTTGAATACAGAAGGTAATCTTAGCTGTAATTCTTTCAGTTAGACAAGAAATATTCTGTAAATGCCAAGCAGTTTCTTTCGTTTAAATGGAAGTTGAAATTATTCCTGTATATATTTTGTAAGGACGTTTGTTATCTAGAAGTTATTAATAAAAGTATATAATTATTATCTGAAAGGAGGTATTCAGAACTTCATATGAAACTCTAGTTATGGGATACAAAAGACACTACAGGAAAGATAACTTTAAATGCTGCTGAAGTATTGTGGATCTGGAGGATTGCACGGAAGGCAAATAACCTCAGCTGATAGAGAGCACTGCTAGAAAACAGAAAGAAATGAAAGGTCACTAGAAAAGCGAACATAACTAAAAGGATAACAGATTCTGTTCTCTAACCATAGGTGTCATCTACTATTTTAGATGTCATGGGGCATCCTGCTTGCCTTCCCTCTGCCACTCCAGAAAGATGCAGGTCTTAAGTTTTCCATATATGGCAGATGTCAAACCTGTGCAAGTGTCTTTGAAAACTAAGAGCATCAAAGTGGCACTAGGCATTTATGTTTAAATAATTGAATGCCACTCTTATCATTTGAAAAAAAAATCCACAATCATATCTGAAGTCATTTGCAGACACAATGAATAACAGAGGTAACGACTGCTTATGTGTAATGTCATTTTGGCCTAACTTCAAGCTTCAACTTAAGGTCAAAGTACAAATATGTCTGACATAAATGCTATCTTTCAATGGGACTAAGTTCCAGCTCTTAGAAATAAGGAGGGCTTTATACAATTAGTAATTATCACAGCAATTCAGTCTCCAGTCTAGCTCCTACTAGAACAGTCTCACTTAAGTTTCTATTTATGTGTGTTTGTAGGCCCTCTCTTCTAACTCCTTAATGTAATTGATTTTTCTGCAATTTAAACGTACTGTAGGCCCATTAAATAAATCATATAATTTAATAATGACTCTGATGACTAATGATATCCCTGCTTATAACCGGCAACGACATTTCTCAACATTATCCTTGCCTTTGTAAGGTAGAGATGTCAAGAAGAGTGCAAGTTTAATGCTTGAAGATGTTTTCAGGTTCACTGGCCGAAGTGGTTGAAGTGACTAATGATTGTTTCAAACCACTTCAGATAGAATAGCTTTATCACAAATAGAGCACTTCTCACAACGCAGCACTTCAAAGAACATGCCCAAGTGGCTGCAAGACTATTTCTACGGGAACTTCTGATGTCCTATTGGTAATTCAAGCAAATTCATGTTTTGTGTAACAATGGTTTCTCATCTGCCATAGCGTTAAGCCAAAAATATCTATCAAGGTTCATGCAGCGGTGAGCTGCCATTTTTCTGTTTACAGGTATCAAATAAAATTATTAAATACCACACATTTTCTAATATTAGTAATAAAACTGAGCAGACAGAAAAAGCTCATTGAAACGCAGTGAACTATTCTTAAGTCATACACACAAGAATATGTAAAATATCATTACAATAAAAGGCAGCCACTAAGCATAACTAGAACTCTGCTTATCGAGAGACATCAATAACGTCTTTGAGGTATCCAAGCTAAAAGGAGGACACTAAGAAGTATTTTCTTACAGCTACACAGGGAAAGGCTCATAATGTGTGCACAAGAGAAAATGCTCCCAAGTCACTCATTCCTGCACATTTGCCAATAGAGAAATATGTACAATAACTGCACACACGCAAACTGCAGACACCAACAGTTTATCTCCTTTTTCTCAGGAGGAGGTGTTGCCACTGCAGTGGACACAGGGAGGATGTCTCACCCAAATTCACCACCCAAAAGGTGTTTGAGGAGGAAACCACATGCATGAAGACAACGCAGTTATCAACAGGCCAGACAGTAGTAGATGCAGTAGTAGTAAACGTGTAATTTAAGACTTACTGAATAGCTCCTATAATTTTGGCATATTTCAAGCAAAATTGAGCCCAGAATTCTTTGCTAGTAGATGTTTGTAACTGGATTGAAGACATTTTCTCACATTGATGTGACTGCCATCCTGAGCTCAAGAGAGGAACAAGGAGAGATGAAAGCATGCAACAATATTAAATCAGAGCTGTGCTGAAAGAAGGTTCAGAGAGACACTAAAAAAGTCCTGATTTTGACTGGCTTTGCACCCATCAATTCCAGAATCCTTCCCTTTTATTTCTCACAGTATCTCAGACATCACATCTCTGAATAATTTGGATATCAGATGAAAAAAAAATCTAGCCAGTGGCTAAATTCTAGAAAAAAATATGTCATCTAGAGCAGATTGCTAAGAAATAGAATTCTGCTGAAATATCATAGATCTACAAGAGTTCGTGGAAGACAAATAACATGAGCTTTTAGCAAGCATTGTAAGTTCCTGGGAAAGAAACCAAGAGTCACAAAAGAAATCAATATAATGAAAAGGATGACAGTGTTTCAAGTAGTAGGGTTTAGTGCTTCCAAATATCACTTCCCTTGTAGGTACTTTTAAAATAGTACTAACATTTCAGGAAGCCTGATGTGCGGTTACTGGTTACACTACATTCTCTTCCTATTTATAAATAATAAACTCAGTTCCCAGAATTAAAAATTGGGTTTGGTTTTAGTTTTGGTTTTAAATGGATTGGTTGTGTTTTCTGTCATGATTTGGAGCAGGTTACAACTGGATTATTTAAATCGATTTCTACAGGTATGGCAGACCATATCTTGTTCACTTTAACAAAACATTCCCAATGATGGACCCATTTTTAATTCATCATGGGCTAGATAGCACCTGTGTTTTAGTCACTCGCACAGGGGAGCAATGGCTTATGCAGATGAAGAGGTACTCTGCAAGGAGTGGGATGGTCCAGGTCCTTCCACAGACTGACCTGCAGAAATGGAACCGCTCAAGAGCTGCAGAAACCTTGTAGCAGCTGACAAAAGTTCTTATAAAAGTCTCCGGAGAGCCATCCTGCCACAGTGATGATGAATGTTGTTCCTAGTCAGCTGAGGAATAGCTTCTGCATCCAGCTCTGGAAAAACAGTCGAAGTCTCGGAGGAAATGGAATATGAAAATACATTAGTCATTAACTTCACTATTAAATGGAGCTTTGTAGTGAACACCATAATTCAATTTCTGGTGAAATCTCATTTTCATATGTTTTCCTTATATGGTAGAAACTTACTGGGATGAGGTTTTTACACTCTCCCTTGCTAAATCAGCTAAGTTGGAACAAGGGACTGATTTTTCTTCTTCAGAGGAACAGACAGCAATCTCGCAGATGCCCACAAAAACCACAGGTGTGCCCTAGCACACGAAGTTTGGTCTCAGTCTTTCAGCAGTGTAATCTTGTTGCTTTTAAGAATAAGTATCGAAGTATGGTAGATAGATGACTATCAAACCACAGAGACTTCCAGAAGTTGACTCATCTTTTATAGATGGGAATACGTGACGGCATACCATGTGAAATCCCCACTGCTCTTAAAAACTTATTTAATACATAATATTAGAGATTTAGTGATACATTCCTGTTGTGTAAGAAAATGAAACCTTGTTGTTCCTAAGAGTAATTTATATCTAACATTTAAAATCTCATCATCATATGGACTGTTACTATCTCATTAGGGTTGTTAGAAATATTTTTGGCAATAATAAACACAATAAAAAAAGGAACAATACAGAAATGCGATTTAAAACAAATTTAAAATAGAGAGTTCAGTACTCATAAAACAGAAAGTGATGAGATACTAGGAGAGAAGGAATAATGAAATCACTTTGTTCAAATTCCCTTCTGAATTGTGTTGCCAGAGCCACTGCAGGCAATAAGTAATGCAGAGTCTCTCTTTTGTGCTACCATCCTTCCGAGCTTGTTGAGCTGCACGTTGAACTTCCCTCCTGAATACAACAGTGGGAGAAGGGATTCCACTTGAGAGTGCACTTTTCCTCTCTTTCATATTCCCACTGAAGAAAACACTGATATTCAAAAAGTCATACTCTTTTAGGATGAGCGTGTCATTCATTTCTATTCATTGATCCCAGGTATTGTATAGTGCTCAATGTATAACCCTGTACTTTAGAATCTAATCAAATCCTAGAAATAAAACGGCCTTTCTATATAGTCTTCCTATTTCTTTCTGTTTCAGAGTTTGTGCTCATCATCAACATGATCTCTCGCTTTAGGATAATTTAATCATAATTACCAGAACTACTATATATTATGACAATATGAGTAAATACATGATAAGCTAAAAATGGGCATTAGATTTGGTGGCTAAGAGAGAATAAAGGCTGTTGGAAAATCAATTGAATTAGAAAAATGAGACAAAAATTTGGACAATGATTTCCCAGAAAGGATAGTATCTTCATCTAGTCTAGCCACCTCTAGATGTGGTAGTCTCTGGAACAGAATTCAGAATGATGGACCCTGTCCAGCATGGTAAAGAGACATTCTTCCACGATGTACATCTCAGTTTGTACCTGGCCAGATCTGTGCTACCGAAAGACAATTATTGCTATTTGATATCACAGCTCACCATGGAAGGTGGAACCCCTGAAACAGTGGAAAAAAGATGGTGTGCTAGACCAGTGGGCTTCCATGGGAGAGAGCTGACAGATGTTTTCCAAAGTACTCCCTTACTTTCTGAAAGTAGACAGCTTCCTGTAGTTAAGACAGGTAATTCAATTCAATTGCTAGCTCACTTGAAGTCTCACTGTGATGAATATTTCTATTTGCTTCTGCAACTTCCCAGGAAATAATGTTTTCCCTGTGAGGTCCCATAAACTGTAGATGCTAAAATGTTTCTTCTTTATTGCCAAGAAAATGTGCAGGATCAGGAAGTCTATGCCAAGGGTACGGTAGAAAATTATGCTGAGATGGGAGGAATGCACTGTAGCATTGACTTCAATATACTCTGATTTTCAAAGTCCAAAAGAGACATGGTAGGTGCCATGAGTAAAACCATGATGAAAAAATTTTTCTTTTGCAGAGGAAGACAATTATTTGCTACTAACATAAGCCACTGTATATGTAAAAGGGATAGAAAAAGTCTTACAAGGGTGGAGAAAAAAAAAAAAGCAAAATCTCAGTGTGCCAGCTGGAAGACTGTATCTGCAATGGATAAGATAAATGAATTAATGCTGTTAAAATTACAGTTCTGATCCAACAACTCTGGATTCTGGTAGTGAGTCTGCTAAATGTTTTTATGCCTGACTTTCACGAAGTCTCTCCTCTTCCTCAGCAAGTGCAAAACAAGTTCAGCTCCCTGCAGGCCAGATTCTGTCTCCTTTGTATGTAAAACAGGAATAAGAAAACTCAATTTGTCAACTAAACTGCCAGATCTTCATGGCAATGTGTGATAAGAACCTGACACAATAGGGTTTTGATCTCTGATGCTTGCCATAATAGAAATAGTACTAAAACTTGACTCTGGGTTATTTAAATACCTCTTGGTGAGTGTCGATAAAAACCTCTGTAGGTTACCTCAAGGTTTGTGATGTTCAGAATCAGGTCAATGAAATTCTGCTTTCAAGGTTAACAAGAGAAATTGTGCATACTCATGTTATGCACTAGCAAACAACAAGAACACTGCCAATACCCAATTTTAGCATCTCACATACAAGGTTGTTGCTAATAGGGAAAGCTAACAGCCCTTAGGAATGACAAGAGCTTCACTGAGTTCAAGCAATAAGTACTTCATTTTTTCAGACAATTTGCAACACAAATCATGGTTTGTGACTTGAAAGTACTCAACACTGGCCTAATTCCACTCCCACTAAAGTCATCCATAAAGTCCTATTATCTTTACTGGCAACAGAGACACGACAGAGCCAAATGCTTTTGAAAATCTCACCTGTATGCATCAATAACAGACAAAATCTACCTTATAGGTTAAGGTTCACATGCAAGCAGTAAGTTGGGAAATGTCAGATTTAAGCCTCAAGGTCCACAAGATGTAATTCAGCCCCTTGCGTGTATGTATTGTGGTAGAGTCTAATTACATACCCTACACACTTTCATCTGCCTCAGATTCTGCACCAAGTAGCCAGTGCTCCCACCTAATGAGGCCTCTTCAATATTTTATTTGATCCTCACTGTTGTGTGTGCAGCCTTATTTGCAGCACACAGTCCCAACCGTCTTTAAAGGCAGAGTTACGATTTTCTCATAGCGGTTTCTATGGAGCTCATCACTACAATATGTGAGTGCTTGAAGTGTTCATCACCTTCTTTTCACAGCACCTCTGTGTGGTGACAAGAAGATATCCCATTGTACAGATGGGGAGCTGAGTCAGAGAATGATGAAGGTCAAACATTTTTCTAATTTAGGGTGTCAAATTTCAGGTGCCAGTGATGAGAGTTTTTTTGAAGTAATTATCATAAGTTTGTATAGTGAAGTATAGCTCCTATCTAGTTCAATTGCAGTTAGAAATGTGTAGCACTTCTGAAAGAAAAAAAAAAAACAGCATTGATTTAGAATCCAGAGTTTTACTGAGCAACTACATCCAGCTGAGCTTTGGAAAAAAGAAAATGGGACAAATGGGAACTATGAAACTTGTGAAAAATTTATCTAAGGGGATCACTGGGCATCTGACAGAAACCATGGCACAACGGCATGAGGGGCGCCATGACAGCATTTAACCACCTCAACCAGAAGATCACCTTTCTCTCTTGGTTGCTATACCCCATCTGATACTTTCAACAACTGAACCTGGAGTCCTACGTAGTAAACTCACCAGTATTACACTCCAAAATAGTGCTCACCCATAATTCACCCTTAATATCAAACACTGCTTTAGTGAAAACACTTATTTTAGACATTTGGGCTTTTTTAAAGCTTCCTAACATTTAGCTCAAGTCTTATTTGGTTGTTTCTTTGGACAGGAGAGGTTGGGTTTGGGTGGGCGAGTATGTCCATCTACATGTGGATATTTGCATGTATTGCTTGATAACACATGGATCAAATGAAAATGAAAGGAATATGTTGGGTAGTTTTCCATATTGTGGGCCTTTACAAAGGAGGTGAAGTTAGTCAAACAACCAAAAGCATATGTATGATAAACACATTTACAGAATCACAGAATCACAGAATCACAGAATCACAGAATAGTAGGGGTTGGAAGGGACCTCTGTGGGTCATCTAGTCCAAACCTCCTGCCGAAGCAGGGTCACCTACAGCAAGCTGCACAGGACCT
>Ga0065711_1006102_pt1 | contig 18317 bp, 8 predicted proteins | sample Hoacrofraction12_FD_59098 | JGI IMG/M metagenome (GOLD analysis project Ga0065711, IMG submission 59098) | Hoatzin crop microbial communities from Cojedes, Venezuela - Epithelial fraction 12 v2 (version 2) | ecosystem: Host-associated > Birds > Digestive system > Esophagus > Crop | place... | reverse complement strand
TCGGCTGGATCCCATCTGGCCCCATAGACTTGTAAGTGTCCAGGTGGCATAGCAGGTCGTTAACTGCTTCCTCCTGGATTATGGGAGGTTTATTCTGCTCTCCATCCCTGTCTTCCAGCACTGGGGGCTGACTATCCTGAGAATAACTAGTCTGACTATTAAAGATTGAGGCAAAGATGGCATGAAGTACCTTCTCCTTTTCCTCATCCTGATTGACAATTTTGCCCCTTACGTCCAATAACGGACGGAGACTCTTATCGGCCCTCTTATTGTTGTTAATGTATTTGTAAAAACTTTTTTTGTTGTCCCTTACAGCAGTGGCCAGCCTGAGTTCTAGCTGGGCTTTTGCCATTCTAGTCTCCTCTCTGCATGACCTAACGAGACCCCTGTATTCTTTTTGAGTCACCTGCCCTTTCTTCCATAGGTGGTAGACCCTCCTTTTTTCTTAAGTCCCAGGAAGAGCTCCCTGTTCAGCCAGGCCAGTTGTGCTTGCGGCACATGGGGACAGCCTGCTCCTGTGCCTTTAAGACTTTCTCCTTGAAGAGTGTCCAGCCTGCCCGTACCCCTTTGCCCTTCAGGACTTTCTCCCAGGGCACCCTCCCAACCACCATCCTGAACAGGCCAAAGTCTGCCCTCCGAAAGTCATTGGTGGTGGTTTTGCTGGCCCCCCTCTTAACTTCTTCATGAACCAAGAACTCTTTCTAATTTCATGATCGCTATGCCCAAGACAGCCTCCGACCACCACATCTCCCATCAGTCCTTCTCTGTAGTAAACAGCAGGTCTAGCGAGGCACCTCCCTGGTAGGCTCACTTACCAGCTGTGTCAGGAAGGTATCTTCCACACACTCCAGGAACCTTCTAGACTCTTTTCTCTCTGCTGTATTGTATTTCCAGCAGATGCCTGGTAAGCAAATAAGTAAGATGATGAATAGAGAACTGGAATCCTTTCTATTGGGAAAACAAATTGCTAGAGACCTGAACTTGTATCAAACTTCCCTGCCAATTTTTAGAACCACAGAAATCTCATGAAGAAGACTCATGTTGGAAAGAGCAGAAGGGCATATCACCAATATGCAATGAGAAATGCAAAGAAAATGTACAGATATCTGTTATGATATCAGTGGAAGTAAGTTTAAAACATTCAAAACTTAAGTTTTAAAAGGGTTGAGACAACAAAGCATCTTTAGTATCTTTAAAATATTTATAGTGTAACATTCATAGACATTTCTGGATTATAAATTCTTGCTTCCACTTATCTTTCTAGCTTCATAATATATTATAGATAACCTGACTGTGTGAGGCCACTTTATTCCTCAGATGACACTGTGCCTATAAAGAATTTACAGATTTTCGGTGCTCAATCTTTAATCCTCAAATACTTTTACACATCATATGAGATCTTCTGGAGTAAACATTGTAAGCTGAGGCCTTACTGAGAACAGAGAATAGGTGTTTCATACGTGTTTTTTGCTGCTGTACTGGTAGCATAATCATTGCACACAGAGAAGTTGTATCATTCTGTTAGCTATCTTTTAAAGATTTTTCACTATCATGTTCAATAAAAAAGAAAAATTGTTTGTATTATGATTGAATATAGCTACGGATTACTACATATAGTTGGAAATACCAATTTAGGCATCGAGCTTGCACCTGATTTTACATTGCTAATCAATGAAATTGCATTTGGAAAGAAGTTGCTGAATTTCTATTAAGAATAAATGATCAAACTTGTTGATGGTGCACTCAATCCCACTCTCCATGTCCCTAACAAAGATGTTAAAGAATACTGGTCCAGTATGGATCCCTGAAAAACACCACTCATCACTGGTATTCACCTAGACATTGAGCTGTTGACTGCAACTCAAAAATTTTGAGTACAACCATCCAGCCAATTCCTTATCCACCGAGTGGTCCACCCATCAGTTCCATGTCTCTCCATTTGAAAGACAAGGATGTTTTCCGCGGCAATGTCAAATACTTTTCTTCTAGTCCCTTTGCTTCATACAATACTGTCCAATCTCTTCGTTATGATTTAATTGAAGCCAACAAGACAAATGTCTTGGTCTTAAGCTGAATGTTCCTTCTTGTTATGATCTATGAAATAGCTTTTATCTGAAGTAAAGTGTCTTTTAATAGAAGTTTCTTTACTTCTCTACATTGATTTCTAAGTAAATTTAATTGAACCTATACTTTAATCCTCAAAAATTTTTATAAATAGGATTTCAATAAAGTAGCTATAGAACAGCAGTGCTATAAAAATACATAGTATAAGAGAGGGCAAAATGTATCAGCCAGCAAAACCATTTTTCATACTGCCTTTTTTTTTCTTTTTTAATTATAACAGAAATGATAGCAAAATTGTTTGGTGAGTAAAAAACCACTCCCTAAAGTCTTCATGAAAGAAGTGAAATGAGAAGTGAAAGTAATTTAAGTCCTCTGTAGACATCACTGGAAGCTAAAAATCTGGGAACAGGAATTAAAAGGAGACACAACCAGTGCATTTTTTCATATTTTAGGAGGTTATGAAGAAAGATGAAAGTATAGATTTACCATGGAGTGAAATGATGCCTGAATTTTTAATTTAACCTTGTAATTATTTGTGCTGTAAAACTGAGAGGGATTTGTAGATATGATTTAAATGAAGCTTCATCTATAACTCATTGCTAAACTTCTCTGTAATCTTTTGATTAGGAAAGATATTCCAAAGTCCCCAATATAACAGCACAGACCTGGAATTTCTAGCTTTTATGCAAATAGAAATCATACTTATTACTTGAAATTCATATTGATAGTTCAAAAGAAATCGTGTGTTTAATGTAAATTTCTGACATTCTGTATGAAGTCATGTTGGGTTTTGGTCAGAATATGTCACATTGTGTTATGTCACAAACTGTCCTGAATGGTATTGCTGTAACAAGCCATGACAAAACAATGAGACATGTTAAAAGAAACGAGGCATTTTTCAGACTATTTTGCAATGACTGGAATCACAATTATCCTGTTTGAATATTATGTATAACATAGGTGAGTGTAATTTTAGCTGCATTTGTGCATATCTGTCAAGTTAAATCTCCTTTCTTTACACAGAATTATCCTTCATGTATACGCAGGTATAGGTATATAAATACACACATGTGTATATACATTTTGAGTTGTGTAACTTGCCATACTTAGACTTTTTCAGTGAATCTAAGAGTGGTGGCAGGGTGTCCTGCCAGCGCATCAGTGTTAAAAGACATGGTTAATAAGTTAATTCTAATGGGTACAGTAGTATTCACAGCAGACCTTCTATGTGAAGGTTTTCTAACCCAATGCTTGAAGTATCTCCCTGTGGTCTTTCTACTCCATTTTTTCCTTTTGGGGACAAGGACAAAAGGATCTATTTAAAAGCTTCATTTCAACCACAGGTAAGAGACTGTTACCATACTGTACTTCCCTGCAGGGACTGTTTTAAAGAGAATCACTGTCACACTCAGAATAACTTATTCAAAAGGCTGATCAGGAGTCCCGATAAGACTAAAAGTAGCATTTCTATGGTCTTAAGAAGACTTGACATAAGAAAGTCTTTTTTTTTTAAGATAAACTTTATGGATATCCAAGAAAATGCTGCTTCAGAAAAATTAATAAAGATTATGAAAGACAAAATATTTACCTTCTCTGGACAGTATTACATCACAAGTGGGAGTTTTTGATCTGCCTCTTCTCAAGAGACACATTTTCCAATCCTAACAGGAAGCAAGTATTTACTTATAGCACCGTCAGAAGCAAGCAAATTAGCTATGTCCAATCCAATTAGTTCTCTCCTAGACAAATCTGCTTTAGAAGGAACTATCTGGAAGACTTGGAGACATGAGCATCTTGATCTGCTCACCTCAGGACCACTGATGTTCTTTGGCTTTCATGTATTTAGTAGACTCGACATACTCAGTGGACTCCCATTGTTATTTGTAATTGGTTACCATGTAATTTATTTTCCAGACTCAGATCTGCTTTCATCTGGGCTCTTTCTGATTGATTACAAAGACATTCTTCATAGACAAGAGCAGAATTTCTAATTGTTATTTACTAGTATTTATACAAATAGTAGTAAACATTATTGGGATTGAGTGTACCCTCAGAAAGTTTGTGGATGACACCAAACTGAGTCGTGTAGTCGATACTCTAGAGGGAAAGGAAGTCATTCAGAGGGACCTTCACAGGCTAGAGAGATAGAGAGGACCGTGTGAATCTCTTGAAGTTCAACAAGGCCAAGTGTAAGATCCTTCATCTGGATTGGGGCAATCCTGTATACAGGCTGGGCAATGAGTGGGCTGAGAGCAGCCCTGCAGAAAAGGACTTGGGGGTATTAGTGGATAAAAACTGAATGTAAGCCAGTAATGCACTCTTACAGCCTGGACTGACAACCGCATCCTGGACTGCATCAAAAGAAGCGTGGCTAGCAGGTCAAGGGAGTCGATTCTGCCCCTTTAATCCTTTCTCCTGAGACCCCACCTGAAGCACTGTATTCAGCTCTAGGACCCCCAGAATAAGAAAGACATGGACCTGCTCGAATCGGTCCAGAGGAGGGCCATGAAAATAGTCAGGGGTCTGGAGCACCTTCCCTGTGAGGACAGACTGAGAGAGTTAGGGTTATTTAGCCCAGAGAAGAGAAGGCTCCAGGGTGATCTTATTGCAACCTTCCAGTAGTTAAAGAGGGTCTACAGGAAAGGCAGGGAGGAACTTTTTATCAGTGAATGTAGTGATAGGAAGAGGGGTAACAGTTTTCAACTGAAAGAAGGTAGATTTAGATTAGATACAAGGAAGAATTTCTTTACTGTGAGACACTGGAACAAGTTGCCCAGAGAAGCTGTGGTGTCCCCCTCGCTGGAAGTGTTCAAAGTCAGTATAGATGAGGCTTTGAGCAAACTGATCTAGTTGGAAGATATCCCTGTCTGTGGCAGGAGGGTTGGACTAGATGATCTTTAAGGTCCCATCCAACCTAAACCATTCTATGATTCTGTGATTCTATAAATAGATAATAGTTGAAATATGCTGTAGTGGGCTTAAACTCTGAACAGTGTTGTTTATAATATAAATGCATATAATGTATATAATGTTGTACCACCACTGGGCAAATTCCTTCTTGGAGATAAACACTGACTTATATAATGCATGGTGTCTTGGGAATCAGGCACATACTGATTCTTGAGTCAGAAGTTCTCTACATAAAATTTGTGATTTTCATCACACCAGAATCATGCATTTTTCTTCAGTGCCTATAAAATGGCCTCAGGAATTCGCTAACCTTTGTGGGAAAAGTCTTTTATAACTTAGTACCTGTTCTAAAGGGATTTTTTTAGCTTCCTGTAAAATTTAATAGAGGATAGAACTGCTATAAAATTCTACAGGAGAGGTGAAGCCTTATAGAAGAAACACAATTCTCATTCTGTTCCATAGATGTAACTTCCACAAAGTTATCCTAATACATTCTTTTCCTATATGCCGTGGTATAATTTCTGCTAGCACATATTCTTAATTGTTCTGAAATTCATGAAAGTACAATTGATATTTTAGTACCAAGAAGAGGTATTTTCATGACAAAAGTAATTTTCCTCTTATTCATCACATTATTTTAAATCTTATAAGGAAAAATCAAATAAATATGCTTGCATTTTTAATATATTCATATATCCTGACATTTATGTAGTGAAATTATAACAAATTGTAAAATTACTTTGAAGTGTAATTTCCAACTCATTTATATTTTGGGTTTTATGTTTTACTTAATTTCTGTATTATATGGCTGAGGTATACATAATATCTTACATTTTATTCAAACATAAAAATAATCATTACCTTACGGACTACTTAATGCATTAGATTTCTACCAGGGTTGCTGCTTAAGAAACAATATATAAATATGCCACATTTTATAGACTCACTAACATTTTTGTACACTGATTTCTTCTAAGATTTTTATTGAAATATTATGCTACCCCAGCTGGGTAAGTGCAATATTAATAAGCTGATTTTTAACTTTTTGAGATAATGTTTTATTAGGACACCTATTGGACTGGTTTTTAACTTATTATTAAATAATTCAATTGTATTCCACTCCAATAAACCAGGTGAGGGCAACTTGTCAAGTACAATCATGGAACTTCACATGTTCATAAGAGTACATGTTTTTCTCATGCACATCTTTTGAAGATAATTTTATTTTCTAGCGTAAATCCAGGAGAATTAGGAAAAAAACAGCAGAACTGCCTACAATATCATGCTTCATATAAGTTGATGTATTCAAGCACTAAGCTGAAGTCCTTATAACGAAAAAAGTTAAAGGTAAAAATGTGTGTAATTTTTGCAATAAATGATGACCAGCTTGTTTTGTAGATGGCATTTTATGGTATAAAGATCTTGCAGTTTTCGTTTAGAATTGGAGTTTCAGGTTAAATTAAGATATGCAAGCTGTGTTGCACACTAGGCTAATCATGTTAAGGTCATTCTGTGTAAAGCTGGAGAACAGGATCTGAAACAGACTGTGTTTGCTATGTGGCAGGTGCTTTCTGTTGTGCAGTCCCTAATTCTTGATTCCCTGTGCACATCCTATTTAGGCCAATATTGTATAACATCTGACAAAATATGCATGACATTATCCCAGGTACTTCCATTTCTTTTCAAAATAAATCCAGAGTAGGAAGGAGCTGTAGTTCATTGCGGTAGCAGTATGTTTAGGGAATTGGTGCTGAGTACACTGGCCTTGTAGCTAAAGTCTGTCATTAATGATGAAAGACTAGAAAGGGAGCTTTCTGCAGGTTATCTGATAAGCTTGGCAGTAAAGCCTGGAGTACCTTACCTTTAGCAATATGAGAAATAAAGGCTGTTTGAAAGAATGGATGCATCTTTGAGCAAAGTGCCAGTCCCCAGAGGAAAAAAATACACAAAAGACCACGTTCAGGGCAGATTTTAAAACTTGCCCATTTTAATGTTCACCACGCTGAGCTGACAGATAGCAACAAGATCAAACCAAGAATGGTATCCTGAAGACTGTGTTTTCAGAGATGTTTGTTAAGATGAGAGTGTTTATATAAGGAAATATTTTTTGTTTTCTTTAACATTTCTCTGCAGAGTTACCTCAAATAGAGCTCTTACAGACTGATGGTCATCAGGCAAAATGTCTAAATTGGTACTTTGGCCCCACTGCATCTCTGGTCATGTGATGCTTGTGGTTAGACTAGTCACCTAGAAAAGTGAACAGGAAATTCAGACGCAGAATCTAAGTTCTATACCTGATAATGCCCATAACAGAGATCAAAATCTGTTTACCATTTTTTTTTAAAAGGCTCATTGGGATTAATGTTTCAAATACAGCTATCTTCTTTTTTATTCCCTTTCTAGCAGGGACCCCTGCAAAAGATGGTAGCAGAAGTGTTGGAGGTACGCAGAGAGGTTAACATCAAAGGCTCCAAGGGTACAGAAATATTTTATTACTGATCACTAAAGAAATGCAGCTTTGGCAGCTGCGTAGAACTAGTTTCAGAAATTGTGTATTTACAGAGTTCAGTAAGAATATTTTTCAGCTTCCCATAATGGAAAGCATAGGCATAATTATATTTGGATTGTACCTTACATTGCAGCAAGGCACGTATCTTCAGAATTCTGTAGGCAGAATGGATCAGTAGGATATGCCACTCTGTTATCTTATCATTAAACAGAAATATACGCTATGGTTTTTGTCCCTACATTCAAGGTATGGTGTGTAATTTGGATGCAATTTTTGTTTCTCCATCTCCAGAAGGAGAGTATAAATACATAGCTACAACAATAATACATGGATGGAAGAAAGGAAGTGCACAGGTGGTGGAACCACAGACGTATCTAGGGAAACATTGCCTGGATGTGTACGGATGAGATCAGGAAAGCTAAGGCAGAGATGGAGCTGAATTTGGCGGGAGATGCAAATAATAATAACAAGGGTTTCTACAGGTATGTTGGACAGAAAAGGAAAATTCAGAAAAAATGTACCCCTTGACAAATAAGAGAGGAGAACTAGCAACAACTTATATGGAGGAGGCTGAGGTACTCAACATTTTTTTGCCTCTATTTTGACTGGTGATCATTCTTCCCACATTTCTCAAGCCTATGAACCTCAAGGAAGGACTTCTGCAATCTCCTATTGTAGGAGATCGGCTTTGAGACCACCTGAGGAACCTGAACATACACAAGTCCATGGGACCCAATGCGATGCATCCCTGGGTCCTGAGAGAATTGGCTGACATAGCTGCCAAGCCACTCTCCATCGTACTTCAAAAGCCATGGCCTTTCAAAACTTAAAGAGGGCTTGTAAGAAGGCTGGAGAGAGATTTTTTGTGAGGGTTGGTAGTGACAGGACAATGGGAAACAGATTTAAACTGGAAGAGGGTACATTTAGACTGGATATATGGAAGATTTTTTTTTATAATGAGGGTGTTGAGACACTGGAAAAGGTTGCCCAGAGAAGGTGCGAATGCCCCATCATTGGAAGCATTCAAGGTCTTGTTGGACAGGGCTTGGAGCAACCTGATCTAGTGAAAGATGTTTTTGTCCACGGCAGGGGAGTTGGACAAAATAATCTTTAAGCTCTCTTCCAACCCAAAACATTCATCGATTTTCTGTTGTGTCTGTTAGCTAATTGTGAGAAAGTGCTTCAAGCTTCTTAACTGAAAGATTCTAAGTGCAAAGTTCTATACGTAATGTAACCTACATTTTTATAGCTTCGTATCCTCCTGATAAAGCACAGCACACTGCATAGTGTATGCACATTCTCACTTCTTGCACCACTGAGTTGCCTAGACTTTCAGCTAACATAAGCTGGAGATGCTATCAAATTCTGTTGTTGATTGTTCTACTGGTCAAGAGAAATGGAAACACAACATTATTGTCGATATTAAGGCACAGAATACACATACGAAATATTTTTAGGATAAACAATCAAAAAACACAAAGAAACAAACACCTTTCACATGGAACAGTGTCTATTTCAGTTGTGTATTTTCTTACATATGGTACAGAAAAAGGAGCATGGCAAAATTGTCAGTAAGGCTGTAATAATTTTTTATTACTATTCTTATTCTACTTTATTAAAGGGAGCTATGCAGTCCTGGAAACTGAAGTTCAATTCCTACAAACCTTCAAATTATGTATGTGGAATTTGTATACAATCTGACCCTGAATCTACTTTGAATAATCCTGCTATGCCATGTATAACATCCTTACTGAAAAGAAAATCCAAACCATACCCATCTCTATTGAATAGAGAAAAAAATCCTCTCTAAAATATAGTTGTCTAAAAGCAGAATTATAAAAATAAGTAAATAGTAGGCAGATGATGAAATCACAATAAGACCACACAAATGTGCAGACGTATAACTGACATACTAAATTTTATGAGCAGAGTTTGCAGAGTCATTATGTTGGGTTAGAGTCAGAAAGAGCCATTTCAGTGCATTCAAGAGACAGGAAGAGAAATCTCAATCAATCCAACAACTAGCAGAAAATTTTCTTCAGGGAAAATGTATTCACTTCTCATGTCTCCCATTTTAGTATTTAGATTAATGCACATCATGTATTTGGCTGCTGTCTATACTTTTCTTTCCCAGCACAATTTTTGCAACAGATTTGCCCTGCAGCATTAACTACCCTTGATAGTTTTGTCTCTTACTGTGTGATGTTGCTTAGCATAATGACTTTTTTGCTTTCTTTAATTAGCGTGATGTCACAGGAATTACTGGCTAAAAAGTTGAGTTTAATGCAATATAGTAATATTAGTAATAGGAAAAAACATATAGAAATTCAATGTAATTGCATTTAAGATGTCCTTAGTAACCTTTCAGAATTTCCATGTTTTATTTTGGATAGTTAAATTCTGAAAAGACATTTTAAACATTCAGAACTATAATATAAAAATAACAAAACACAACAGAACAAAATTTCCCAACATAACATTTTTTTCTCATTAGAAAGGGTTGTACAAAACAAGCCAGTCTCATTAAAAAATATTAATTTTATCTGTGTTCTTCTAACGCTAACCTGACTTACCATGATAAAGTATCAAATTATGATCATCACATATGAGCTATATGCTAACATACATTATATTTCAGTAACACAATTCCCTCTTATAATCTTCATTATGCTTATCTTATAATTATGGAGGAATTATGAATTATGCCTAATTCTATGCAATTTTAAAATAGATTTATTTGATATTTCCAGAATAAAATGAGTTAACTTATTTTATTTCTTTATGAATTTTGAAGATTATGCTTTTTATTTAAGTATAGGATGCATTTTTTTTTTTTAACCGGAATTTGAGGTGACCACAATTCCAATTGCTAACCCAGTATGTGAATTAGTATCACAATAATGTTGAGCACTGTTCTGCCACTGTTCTGGCTGATTTTATTCATATGCTAAAACTGTGAAAGACTTTTGGATCATGGATGATACTTAGTCAAGAACCATAGTTGACAGTGAAGAGATTTTACTGTCAGGTTTTTACTGCTCTGGACAGTGATAAGTTTAAGCAACATTACAGAAAAATTAAGCAACATAATATTTTTGTTCCCTTCTTTCCCACTGATTCACGATAAAAATAACACTGTGAAAAAGTTACCGAAGGACAGAAAGACAAAGCCTTTTCTGTTAAAAGCATTGACCAGTTACATTGTATAATCCCGCTTATTATTTTAAGTGAATCTCCATATGAATGCAGAGATTAACTGATAAATGAATGAACCTATGAATATTTTTGTTTTGTCCTCTTGTCAGTAGAAATTATTTCCTACAACATATGCTACACAAGAAGACAAAGAGTGCTCCTCATAAACAAGCCGCTGAAATTCTGTTCTTTTGCATAATAGACCTGGATTAGTTCTGTTCTGCTTAGTCTCCAAACCCAGGGAAATGCAGATGCACGTGTGTGTGACTAGCTAATAAACTATACTCAACTGTATTGAAGAGGCCATATAAATGTGATGTTAAAATATCATCAGTTTTCACCACTTAATGCCATATTATGTATATAAATGCTGACACTGTTACATAAGTGTTTTCCTAATAGAAGAAAGAATCCAAACACATTAATAGACATTAGTCACCATATTTCAGTGTTAAAGTAGTTAATGTAGTTCAGCTTTAATGAAACTATCACTAACTTTTAAGTACAGGAATGTTTGATAGAGTAATTATAAGGATGCCTTGAAAGAAATTTGAAACAGTCTGTAATCTCAAAGAAAAATAAAATCCACACTTGAAATAGCTAACCTAAACAACGGTTATAAGCGCAGTGAAATTCTCGGTGTATATAGTGTCTACTTTATTAATTATGCAAAAGTTTTTGGTTTCTTTCCAAAATGTCATGAAACTGGAATGTAATGAAAAACATAATAACTAAGAATAAATATAAATGTTTCTGGAAGTATTAGATTAATAACATTGGCATGAGTTAATAATTATGTATTATGATATTGACACTATTTTTCACATATTGCTTTGTCACTGCACTTTCTTTTCTGATCTGCAAAGACCACTGCTATTCAGCACTTGTATCTCAGCCAATTAATGAGTGGCAACTGTGTCATGTCTGTGAACAGACTCAGATAATTATTTCAGGATTTAAGCAAATGTCATGAAGTTTATTTTTAATTAGTGGAAGTCTTAACCCTGGAATTCTGAGGTATAAACACAGTGTTCTTTGGGTTTCTCACCTTTTCCTTATCAGCAAACAAACAGAGCTAGTTGAATGCTGTTCATTATCTTTTACTTGGGTCTGGATAATTTATATAAATGCATTCCTGTGTTTTGTACATCTTCCCTTCTGCTAACTAATTTGAATATTTTTATTTCATTTTTCATTATACATCTTAGCGACAAAATATGGGTGCTTTAAGGCTTTTGTACACCTCATCAAAATTCTTCAATTATTTTTCACAGTGTAACATCAAAAAAATCTCCAGCACACCCTGAGGCTGGATCTACATTTCAGTACACCCTGCTCTAGGCAGGTTGAACTCACTGGCCTCATTTCATTTGCAAAGAAAATACGCTCCAATTATCTCTATGAAGAGACCTGCTAGAACATATTTTTTATTTCCTCTCTCTGGAAGGAAATCTGTATGTGCAGTGGAGTGGTGAGCTAACACAGTTCCCCACAACATGGAGTTGCGACCAAGGCAGAACACACTTAGTATCAGAATTGAAGTTACACTGCAAGGCATGCTCATCTCATACGTACAGCCTTTCACTCTCTCTATCCTATATAATGAATACTTACACGACAACATACTGCTTCTTTTTTTCATGTGCCAGGTTGTCATGGATGATAACTTTACTAATAAATTTAGTTGTGTTTGTGTCATGAAGTAAACTGACACAAAATGGCAAAACTAAAAAACCCCCCAAAACAGTAGGAAAAAATTGTTCCTATGGGTGAACTCTCCTACTTTCAAAAACAAGGAAATGTCTAGCATGAATTGGCTCTGGTCCATGTTAATGCTCAAATGATGATTTGGAATTTTCTGACAGAAAACCAGCTAGCACAGGCTAAACTGCACCAGGTGTCATTCCATCAGTTTAACGTGATAGTTGATGGAATTCCAGTGCCTGGGAACATTTCCTGTTTCTGTATAATTTTCTGATAGAAACATAGCTGTGCACATTTATGCTATTAATATTTTTAAGAAGAATTCTGTTGTATATTTAGAGTTTGTCTAAACTTTCCCCTTCAGTCACCCTATGGTATGCTCAAGACTTTTTTAGGAACAAGGCAAACAAAGAGTATGAAGCAGTGAGTTCAACAAGAGATGGAGAGTAACCTACATAGATTAACAAGATTCCTCACACTTCAGTTTGTCAGGCATCCAGGCCCACCAAACCAGACTACTTAGAAGTTGTCCACCACAGTCAGGTGGAGAGGACACAGACAGGAGATAAAGCACAAGTGGGCAACTACGTGTCAGGAGGACTCCCCTCCTGTCCAGTATTTCTTTCTGAGCAATTCACACTCTATAGATAGCAGTTTAACTTCATGATTTTTTAAAATGCAGAAAAATAAATAGACTGTTCTTTGAGTATCTCCCCATTTTCTTCACAGGAGTTTAAGTGAATAGAGAAATTTCGTTTACCAAATTATTATATATCTAATAGTTCATATAAGTACAAATAGGATCATCCATATATGAATATCATTCAAGTAGATTGGAAAGTATTCATCTGAGACATCACAGTTCTTTCGCAATTAAGTCTTAATTAGAAGTTAATCCCTGAAGAAATCATCCCTGAAGAAATTATGGACATTTTCACCTTATACTGAGACAGAGAAATTAGAACACACTCACGGAAGACTTGGGGATGGTTGCTGTTTTTAGTAATTCTTATTACTTACTGTGGCAGTTAGGCTGAGTTAGACCTGGTTAGCATAGCTGTTAGCGACAAGCCCATGAAGTTTAACCAGCCTTCTGTTTAAGTAGGCAATGTATGACCAACCTCTTGTTCCAAGTGACAGAACGAACCTTGAGTAGTTTTTGTGAGCTCAAGGAATGGATAGTCAAACTGTACAAACAACCTGTCATCAAAAATGGCAGCATGTCCACAAGCATCTCCTTTTGACTGCCATAAGCAGCAACACCGTCAGAAAGAAACTGTGCACCTTTGACACCTGACACAAAGGTGGCAGTCTTTATCTAATCCAGTCATTAGAGAAAGTGAAGAATTCTGGGGCAACCCAGGAACCAGAGAAATGTGGGGGGCTCATGACCCTCCACCAGGCATATCTGTAACCCTTGTACTAACCGCTCAACTCTCCTCCTGGACTGCCCGATTTCTCCCATGGCACAGGAAAGCTATGTGAGGACCTGCTACACTGACCCACATAACTTCCCTCCCAGACTGTGCCATCTCTCCCATTGGTCAGGGTAGTCACTTAATTTCTAAAATTGCATACATCTGTGATTAAAGTGTTTTGGTGTCCAAATCCATTTTTTCTCCACACGTTCATTTGGTCTTGTGCCATGAGAATTGCATCATTACAGAATGAATGATCAACAAGAAATATTTCTGATAAGAAAAAACATAAGCCTTCTTTTTGTATTCATTCTATATGCAGCAGCAAAATCAACGTATTAAAAGAAGAAATAATAAATGAAGAAAACGTTGTCTCAACATCTAGAATGCCTACTGTAGAGCTGTTGGAAGATCATCTAGTAGATACTCCCACTGGAAATGAGCAATTTCAATGTCAGGTCAGATTGCTCAGGGCCTATCCACTTAAGCACAGAATAGCTCCAGGGACGCAAATTCCTTAACCTCTTTGAGCAACACCCAATGCCTTATTACCCTCATTGTGAGGAGTTTTTTTTGTTAGCAGCTGCCAGAATTTCCCTTGCTTCAATCTGTGACTGCTGCCTCTTACTCTTCTGCTGTGTACCACTGCAAAAAGTCTTAACTCCGTTTTCTGTATAACCAGACGTCAGAGCCCTGAAGAATGAAATTAGCTCTCTCCTTAGATTTACTATCCCTTAGTTCCTCTCCTCCAGGATAAACAAACCTCAGCCTGTACATAATGTTTGCTGTTCTGTATTTATTCAGTTCAGCTGCTAGCTGAACTTATGCATATGCAGAAAAAAATAAATGAGACATTGATTCAGAGATTCCACAGTCATAAGAAGGGAGCACTGGGGGCATCTGGTTCAGGCCACTCAAAGCAGGGAGAACTTCAAAGTTAGATACAATGATTTCCTTATTTTTATTTACTTTTTTAATTAAAGTAAAATCCAGTCTTCTATATATCATGGACTAGGAACTGTCATCTGGCTATTCCTGTGTGTAGCACTACCATTTCAGCTGGACGGTGCCATTTCAGTTCTCAGTACAGTAGTCTCTTTGACAACAGGAGAAAAGGATGAGATGCTAAATTTAAATCCCCACCCATGAAAATTATATATTTAAATGAGGTATGACTACATAATTATTGCAATTAGTCTCTGTTCCATGTAGAGATAAACAAGAAACCCTCAAGGTTCCTTCTGGACTAATATGGGGAAAGACTCCTTGACCCCTTATTTAGCTGGTCATTGATTGTACTAGCTTCAACTGTCTTAAGATACCTTCCTGAGCATCCTAAATTTAGTATTCCTGTACAAAAAGAGAAAGCGAACATTTCCAGAGAATGACTAAATTCTCAGTTAAGATGATCTGGCCATGCCTGAACTGAAACTTGCCAACCTCCTTCCATGGACTCCATAAATATCCCAGATGACTAAGCTAAGTAGTTTAAGTACCTACAGTATGAAGGATGTATCCAGGACAACAGGCTTAAAAAGGTGTTCATCATACTGTGTAGAAAGATCACTTTTCTAAAACTTTTTAAAATATATATCCAAAAATTGTGAAAATTGTCTCTTGTTACGACATCGCCTGAAAATATTTGTGCGGTTGATTAGCTATGACAATCTCCTTATTCAATAACTTTTCTAACAATAGACCAAACTCCAGAAAATAGTTAAATTTATGCTTAAAACATGTTTAAAGCTAGTATGTCCCAAAAATCAATCCTTTCTTAAGATGAGTATTTAACTATTACCAAGAGAAGAAAATAACCTAATATAAGTTTAATGTCAAATTTTCAGTACTTACTTGTTCCAGAATACAACTAAATATTTGAAAAGTAGTCTGATAGAAATTCTTCCTTCCAACTATTATCAACTATTTACTTGTGTTATTCCAACTGTAATTAAATAACTTTTTGGACAAATAACTTTGTAAGAGAGCTTACTGTTGGATTCTATTTTTACTACATTGTCATTGTAGTGTGTCTAGCTTGCTGACACTGATTCTCTGCTGTTCTTCACTTTGCCAGTGTGAGAATGATGCAAAAGGTTTCTAACATTTACAGATACAAGATTTAGAGGTTTCTCAACCTAACCCAACTCACTTGATTTTGGAAGATAAACTTTGCATTTTAATCCCTTACACAGATTATGTAACAATTTATGGGAGGATTTCAAATGACTTCTCAAATATCTTTTCTTTTGGAGAGAAAAGGAAAACAGGGAAAGCATTTCCACAAGAATCCTGTGTATTATGGAATTAGGGGTTAAGCCCTTTTTTACAGCCTAGCATAAAAAAAAATGCTATGCTGCCTCATTGTTCTGAAAGAAAGGTAATTAAAAATAATGTTAAAAAGGTAGTTTGAAATCATACAAATAAACTGCCTGTAGATAAGAGAATTTCCTCTTTTCATGCAGTCACTTAAACTGCTAATTATCTGAAAAGAATGCCTGTTTAATCGTATTACTATTCAATAAAGCTTTACTGAGTAAAGGATAATAGTATGCACTACTGTGAGAAATTGTATCTGATCCAATGAGCCTTAATTTCTGTTGCATAGAAACCTAATCCAGTCACACAGTTTTACGCAGAAATAGGGGAATATGGGGCTAATCAGGTGTTTGATCCCACAGAGCTCCTTCCTCTAGGGGGAGATGCAACCTTGTTTAAATCATAGAATGACTATCAAGCATTGTGGTCGTATTAAAAATATATATTTATTATATATTTATATATTTATTTTACGTATTTTAAAATGTACCACTACTTTCCCTCTTCTGTTTTGGACTTCGCAATGGACTTACACTTTACTGTTCAAATACCATCCCCTGATGTTATCTTTGCTAAGGTTATCACCCTTGTAAAGAACTATTTGCCCCTTACCAGACAACAAATAGATAGTACACAGGAAACAGTTTTTATGTATATAGTTAAAATTTGTATATATGTAATTAAGTACAGACCATATTGTGTGATTTCAATGATGATCAGTAGCAGTAGCATCAAATAGTTTTGCTTGTTGGTCATCCTTCACATTCAGAATGCTTTATAAATATCTATAACAATAATAGGCAGCATTTTTAGGGATGTATTAAACTACTCTCAATACATAAATCACTTTCAGTAGTTCAGGTTACGAACCTTGTGGCCAGCTTTACAAGTTAATGTGTGTGACAGTAAGTATTTCACAGATTTATAACTATTTTTAGTACTTACAAACATTGTAAAATACTACTTTTTTAACTTCCTAGTTTGTTTTTTGAAAAGAAAGTATTACCTCTAAAATCCAAACTAATTGTGTAGACAGAAAGGACACATTATTGCCTTGTTTCTAACTTACAACTGTTTTTGCTATTCTATTTTAGCTGATTTTACAAGGTGGGCCTAGTAAGCGTGATTGTAAAATATTCTGTTTGGTCCTCTTTCCTCCTTCTTTTTGTCATTGCTGAGCAAGGCATCATATGGTATGAGAAATCTCTTTGGACAGTTGGGGTCAGCTGTCCCAGCTGTGTCTCCTCCCAGCTTCTGGTGTACCCCTAGCCTACTCGCTGGTAGAGTGGTGTGAGAAGCAGAAAAGACCTTCACACTCTGTAAGCACTGCTCAGCAACAACAAAACATCCCTGTTATCAACAGAGTTTTTGTCACAAATCTGAAAGTTAGCACTATACAAGCTACTATGAAGAAATTTAACTATCAGCCAAAACTAGTACAATCTTCACCCCTTATTCCATACCATTTACGTCATGCTCAGGTCCCACACTATCCAATATGTCCTTTTTAACCACCATATTCTTTCCGTCTTTTGATATATACACAGATATCATTCTCTTAGTCTGCAGACCAACCCTGTAAAATGTCCGTTAATGTCCACAAAATGTCCATTGACCTCGTGTAGTCCATTACTTTGGGCTCCATCTGTTATCGTGGTTATTCAGGACAGAAGGGGTGGTGTGTTGTGTGGGGTTATTGGACACCAAAGCCAGCTTAGGTTGGGTCACTGCTGCACTTGCACTGCTTCACTGCTTCCCATCTATGCACAGCACTTTGACTAGGATAAGAATAAAATATGCACTCATAATTTACTTCCTTTAAATATTTCTTAAACCAAAAGATAGACAATCCTTACACTATTTATTCTGGAATCCGTTCTATTGGACTGTTACTTAGATAGATCTTCAAAATTACACACTTAAAGCTATGAGTTGTTCATCTAATATTCTCATTATATTATTTCAAACTCTGCAAAATGATTTGGCCTTTCTTATCTCTATTTCCTTCAATACATAGTATAATGATGCCGTGAAAAGCCGGAATTGAAGACTCAATAGTCGGCAGACTATTAAGCAGGTATTCTTTATTGCGGCGCCGGGCACACGGGGGATCTCTCCTCCAAACGTGTGCACCGAAGAGACACCGTTACTAGGTATTTATGCTATGTTAACATACATATTCATTACATTTCCAAGAAATG
>Ga0065711_1006101_pt1 | contig 18317 bp, 10 predicted proteins | sample Hoacrofraction12_FD_59098 | JGI IMG/M metagenome (GOLD analysis project Ga0065711, IMG submission 59098) | Hoatzin crop microbial communities from Cojedes, Venezuela - Epithelial fraction 12 v2 (version 2) | ecosystem: Host-associated > Birds > Digestive system > Esophagus > Crop | place... | reverse complement strand
TTTGAGGGGGGGGGGGAACCAAGGATTAAATTCGATTTATTTTGCACAGGCAAACTCAAGACAATAGAATTTCCTTTGTTTTCATCTGTAAAACCAATAGACAGACCAAAAAGGAATAGAGGTGAAGGGTTATGGAACTCATATTTTTCTACCCTCTGTGACTGTCTTCAGTATTTCTTGTTATCTGCAGATATTGCTTTCAGCACAGTGACCTTTGAATAAACAGGATTATGGTGTCCTAAAAGAAGTGAAATAAGAAGCATACACAAATTTGAAAACACTGTCACGTCTGGGACTTCTTTTCAGCTAAACTGGATACTCAGAGTAGACTTCAAATATTAAAATAATAAAACATAAAGGTCTAGAGAAGACCCCCATGAGAACCTCTACTTTAACCACTAATCTGCTTCTGCTTAATTCCATGTGGGAAGAATAGTTGAATTGGTGACCTTCTTGTGTGATTTTAAAAGTAAAAAATAAACTCACTGCATATTTAGCAAATCTTATAGCCATGCCGGGGCAGGGGGAAAAGGCAGAAAAACTTTTCAGAGTCTGTATAGTTGTTGGAAAGTTTATGCCCAACTTTTTCTTCTGTAAACATAGCCAACATTTTACTGCTGAAACTAGTAATTTAAGCAACTTCTCATGAAAGCTTGAAGAATTGCCTTTCCCATTTGTGGCACAGAGTCTGTGGTTCCTATTCTTCAAATCAGTCCATCAAAAGAGGGGAAAATATCTATGCATCTGCACATCCCATTATAGCCTAACCTCTGAATGCAGAAATGGCATCTGAGCAGTGAAAAGCTGTAAAAGCCATTGATGAAAGCCTGCTATGGCTTATTAGGAACTCTACCTGGCTACCTTGCTATAGTTTTTCATTCTTTCCACACAAACAGCTTTTGGAAGGAGCAGTTAGTACATATCCATGCTACAGTAAACTGCATTATTTCCTGTTCCAAGCACACTTTCACATTACTCACAAACTTTCTACCTGCCAGACAAACTTTGTTGTAGTCCATCTACTTCCCTTGGAACATAGTATTTGAGGCTGTTTTCAGGGTTGCTTTACATAGGATGCTGTGAGCAGATATATAAATATTTCCTTATAACATGTACTAAGCAAACACAAATTTAAGGCAGGTTATCCTGAACCTTGGGCCTCAAGCCAACCTTTTTGTATTATTTCATGGGATGTTCCTGATCTGAAAGTAATACTGGCGGTAGGGAGAACTTCTGAGCTGGTAATTTGCTATCTGTCTGGCCACAGTGGTATCAAAACCACCTGGCAAACGTGCAGACAGCACCTACTTTGGAGCTCAGTCCAACAGCACAACCCATGACCTCAGTATGGATTGTGAGCAGGGAGTCTGTGCAGTATGCAGAGAGGCTTGGGAGGGAGGGCAAACATTTTTCACTTCATATATCATTGCTCACAGTTCACTGCTGGGATTCCACCAAGTCAGGGAGTACTAAAATGTTGTGGAAAATGAAATACCCTGCATTATTGTTTTTGGCAGTTGTGATCACACTGGACAACTGGGCACTGGAACTAACACTAAAGCTCCTCGTGTTAATAAGAAAAAGACGCGTTAGTAGCCTACACTGGTAACTAAGAAAAAAAAAGACCCTATTGTTTCAGAACTGAAGCAGATGCTGAATATTTTCAACATCCAGAACAGTCTTTGCATCTGTCTGTAAAGTAACATCCATTTATGCAACGCTGCAGCAATAATCAGAAAATGCATCACCTGTGGATTTCAAGGCAAGATCCCACCTCATGCACATTTCTTTGCCATAGCTGCTCTTTCCAACAGCCTAATCACTTGGAGTCTAACAGCAATCAAGGCAGAGAAATAATTAGGAGGCTGGGAAGGGAAAGAAAATCAGTCAGGAAGAATTAGTGACTCTCTCACTTTCAGTCTTCAGGAACTGCAGGCCTCTGTGTTTCAATAATCAGCCTCAAGCTAGAGAAACACGTGCTGCTCTGTTCCTCCTCCCTGCAGCAACGTTCAAACAGAGGGTTTAGACAATGTGCTTAGAGTCACTGAAGTAAACAATATGCAGCCCAGAGTGATGAAATGTAGAGAAGGCAAAGCTGGGTTCAAAACTGACGTGAAATAGTTTTAAGCCACCTGTTTCCCTGGTTGGTTGCTGTAGATCAGAGCAGGACCATTATCTGTGTGACTGAAGGGCTACTTGGCCTTGTCCATGTAAAATCTTGTATTGCCCTGTTCACCTTGGTATCCAAACCCCTGCCAACATACGGCTGCCACCAGCTTGCTCTGCCCTGTTGGCTCTAGAAATGGAGGATGCTTCTGGTCCTCAGGCAGTGGTGTAGACATTTGTGTGTGGGGTGTGTAGGTATGCATGTTACTCCTTTGCGGAGGAAATCCCAAGCGCAGCTGCCAACCCAGTAACTGAGCATTTTTCAACACAAAAGCAAGTGGTAAACAATAAAAACACTTAGTTTAAATGACTAGGTCTTATTACTGCTCTTCAGTTATCCCTGTAGACTACCTAAGGATGACCTTGAATTAGACCTTTGTCCCATTGCTCTGCCACACACCGAGCCTTGTGCAGCCAGCCCTGGTTTCTCCCCAGCTCCTCTGCAGCGAGCCGAGCTGTCAGGAGGCAGCAATGCTCCCCTGGCCGCGCTGCCGGCAGCTGCCCGCTTTGCCGCCCCTGCCGCTGCCAGAGGTTGGGTGCCCTCAACATCTGGAAATCCCCAAGCAGATTTCTCAGCAGAACTGTGCAGAATGAACTTGCTCCAGTTCTATTTGCAACACTCTAGGGTCCTCAGCACTTTGCAAGATTGCAGATAAGAATCTCCATGTAACATTTCTGCATGGTGACTCATGTTTGGACTTGTTTCAAATCAATAAACCCTCTATAGAATGAGCCCCCCAACCCAAGCCCAAGACACACTCATCCTATTACTCATTCTCTTCTAGGATCACCCATGAGCGATATAGGCTTCGCAACACAATTGAAAAACCCAGGCTCTGATGGATCAAAGTGGTGAAGGGAATGGGAGCAGCTGCTTTATGACAGACTGCTGTGATGCTACTCGCATACAGACAGAAGTTCACTCAGAGGAAGTGCTGGGATCATTAGGATCTAAGCTGAGATGAGCAGTGTCATTTCAGGTTTCCTAGTGAAAATAATTAAAAAAAAAAGAAAAGCAAAAGCAAACCCTTCTGTTGGAAACTGCTGATGTGGACTGCATTTTCCATTAATAAAAAGTTGAAAAATTCCTGATATTTGCTTTGAAGCTTCAGCTCTGAGAGGGATGACCAGGTTATTCAATATTTTCTTGCCTTCCCATCTCATCACATAATACTGACTGAAGGAATGTTACACTTTGCAATAGGAGCATTTAGGAGACGCCGTCACGGATAGTCTGCACAAACAATCTGTATTACTTTCAAGGTTCTTGGTACTCTTCCAGTCTCCTAACACAGAGCTGTGAAGGGCTGGCCTCTGCTTCCACTAGTTTTGATGTTTCTAAACATGAGCTTAACAATATAGGTGGCCAGAAGGAGAAATTACTTTTTCACAAAGGGTTAGCCAGTACTCGGAGCTCAATGTGCTAGTAAACCTAAAGGTCATAATCACCAAAAGCACCACTGGGATCTGTAAATTCTGTCATACACATGGGGCATTTCTTGACTTGCAGTGGTGCATTGATATCCTAAAGAAGATCAGGGCGCCCTGTGCTATGCACCAATGTCAGACAACCCCTGCCAAAGGGCACTGATAGCCTAAACAGATAATTTCAATTTTACTGAGACAGAAGTGCAGCCCAGAGGGACTGCTTGCTTTCACAAGTTGGAAGTGTTTCACAGATGCAAAGCATGGAGTGTTACCTCTCCCCAGGTGCTGTGGGTTAACCTGGGCAGTCTGATGGCTGGAGTGGCACTGGTCTGTGCCACTTGGTCCCTGGCTGTCTGTGAGGCAGGGGGTAGAGCAGCCAGTGTGCTGGTGGGAAAGGGAGAGCAAAGCTTGAGCACCTTGTTGCCGGATGCTCTGTTTTCTTTCCAGTCTTCATGCCCATGGAGCAGGTAGACCAGTAGAAAGGTCTTGCCTGACGCCGAAGGAGGTGGAGGTGTTTTCCGAGTCATTCCCCTGCCTGGGCTTGACAGAAAGATCACAGACCTATGGTATTCAGTGTGGGGCAAACAAGCATCTCGATGTCTCCACTTGGCCCCACCATTTATGTATGGCTGTGTCCCTTCCTATGTGAGCTCCCGGTAGGTTTCTTCCATGTCCAATACAGTGCTGGGGTCACCAGATGCTATTCTGTGGAGAAGGGGAAAATGCCACTGTTGTTGACTTTGCAATAAATGCTGAACAGGACCTGGTAGTAGATGGCCAGGAGATTTGAAAAAAGTCCTACATTAAAAATACTGGCTGTATACAATGCTAGCTTAATATTTCAGAACTGTTTTATAAAACTTTTCCTTTTTTTTTTTTCAAAATAATTGCAACAATAATGCTGAAGAAAACCTCTTCAAATGCAAAATCATTTCTGTTTTTGTAGAATTTTTTGAATGCCAAATACCTGCTGAGTTAATCTTTGGAAGAACAAGAAAAGTTTGTTCTTTGTATACGTAGATTGTTTTGGGGTATTGTTTGATTCTGCTTTTGATAGGGGTCATGTTTCTGGGCTTAGCTGGATAGTTTGTTTGTTCCTATTCATTAAAAGGGACCCTGCAGCTATTTGAGGAGGGAGTGTGGTATTACATTATTATTGCTCCAAAAAGTATGGACAAAAATGTATTGTAAAAATTCCAAGGTTTCTAGTAGGAGTTCTCTCAGTAATAAATACTCTCAGACTGCTGGAGTGTAGTTAATGTGCTATCATTGTGTTGGGCTAATTAGACAGATCCTTAAGGTACAGAGTTAAAATATACAGATAATTCTGGATACAACCTATTAGTACAGCAGTTTTGTGCAGTGGATAAGGAGGGTAACAACTTCCAGAGTCAGCCTTTACTTTGGCTACCTTGTCCCATAGCCTTTGCCATACTATTGCAAATAACAATGCTTGTGATGCTGCAGGGTCCTGTCTGCCTGCTGCAAGATGAAAGTACATCGATGCTGACAAATGTTGTTCATACCCTGGGGCAGGAGATAAAGGCCCTTGGATGATATCAGCACTGCAGGGACCAAAACTTCTGGTGAGATATTAATTTAACTTGTTGTTTGTGTCAGGGCTGGGGGTGTAAAGCACCCTGCAGGGTTGTGGTTGATGGGCTTTACTTCTACAGAAAAGAAAAAAAAAAGTGAAATTGTCTTCTTCCTGTCTTTCTTAAGCTATGGAGTTTGCCTACAGAGGGACATTAACTGAAATAACTCTACTTGTTCAGGAACAGCACTAAGAAGTCTCTTCCAGAATAAGGGGCCTGTACTCTTGACTCATTGTGCCCTCTCAGAGCAGAGACTAATGTTGTTTTTTTTTTTCCTGGAAGAAACTGTCATAATCAGGGAGTTATTCCAAGAGAGTCAGTTTATGCTGGAGTTGCTAACCCATAGCAAATTCTTCTTGCCCACCTTCTGGTGAAAGCCACACCTATTGCACTGAGGCCAATATTTCACTTGTTCTGAGAAGTTCCACTCAGCTAGCCCACAGTTGGCCTTTAGAACCTGTGGAGCATTGCCATTATTTTCAGTGGCCACAATGCTTTTCTAGTGGTCGGCTTTAATACTTAGTTCTCTAACTTGGAGGAGAGTGCAGCTTGCAAACTCTCTTTATTTGGCCTTGTCTGTATTCACTCTATCTAGCTCTTTAGTCATCCATAGGATTACACCACACTGCCAAAGACATGTTTCCCCTGCTGCAGACTAACTTTTCCATGAAGAAAATCTCAAGAGATTTCAGCTTTGCTGTAATGCAGAGTAATGACAGCATAATAGTATCTAACCTCCTACAAAGTGCTCAGAAAACAGGGGGGCTGGCTGAGATTATTCAGTACTGTGAACTGCATTCCACTAGGCTGATAAAAACAACTGCCTAAGAACTCTGAATTAATGAGAATATTCATGCCTCTAATTAGAGAAATCTTTATAACCCACTCTTTTTTACTGTGTTCCAGAGTCACTATGAAGAAAGTAATAAAGAGACCATAGAACCTATTCTTTTTAGACACCTGTATTATTATTTTTGCAGCCCAACATGGTTGGCAGTACTGAATGTATATACAGCAAATATAGAGCAGTGTTTTGTCACTACACCCATCACGTGGAACTTTGTGTATGGGGATAACAATATCTTGCTAGCACAACACCAGAGAAAAGTGATGAAGCAAACCTAGTACAACTGGGTCAAATAAATCCTTTCTACTAAGCAATGACTGTGTTTCAGATAGACAAATCTTGGCTTGAATGTCATTTGGAATTTTTAATTAAAACCTTGTGGCTTGTAAGGTTTCATCAATTTGTTCCTTGCATAGTTCTGACTGACATGACTGATTCTCGACTCTTCTTCACTGTTAGCCTTGCACACAGTGTAAACACCTGCCTCCTGATGTTGTCATTCTGAAGCAAAGGACAGTCCAGCTTGCAAAGATGGACTAGCACTTGTGGCAGTTTTTCAAATAAAACTGGAGAAAGGGCTATATGTTCATAACTGCCAAGTCTCCTCTTTAGTTCTTTAATTTTTGAGGGTTTTCTTCAAATTCAGAAATCTCAAAGTTTTGGTATTTTTTTCTGTTTTCAGTTTTGCTTCTCTTCTCTCACTGGTTTTTGTTACTAAATACAAAGGAAGAATAAATGTAAAGTATTTTGTCATTCCTTTCTCTTTTCTGTGCCACTCTGTACATTTCAAAACAGATCCAACATTTGCCTAAAGGCAAAAGACAAAAAAACCCTCTGTCACTTCATAAACTTTGAAATTAAACAACAAAAAAGAGAAGAGTGAAAGTGAGAGAATTTAAAGGAAAACCAAAACTGTTCAAAATGCAAAGAAAATAAATTTCTTTATTTCTACTCTTTATTGTTAGCAGAATCCTGCCTCCTCTTTTCCACTTCTATTTACAGTAAAACCAGAGTTCACCGCAGATTAAAGCCTCATCCTTGCAGTCTGACCCCTTTTAGTGCCTTCCAGTGCTTAGATAAGATTTTAAAACTGGATGTTTAGTTAGTATATTAATTATTTTTACCAACCATTATTATAACTCATGTTTCATTAGTGAGCAATGCTCAACATTCCTTTGGAAAGTCATTGACAGCACCACGTTTGTAACTGCAAGGGACTATACTTGTAATTCCAAGGATCATATTTCCCTTTGACAGTATATAAGCAAATTGCACCAAAGTCCTCAGTCTGACCAGTGGTAAAAGCCAGTTTTCCACTGAGTCTGGATATTTTGACAAATATCTCCCACTTAAACTATTGAAAAAAGAGCTCTTTACTGCCCAGGACCAGCTGTGAAGATCAGCATCTACTCATATACCATGAAGGCAATTAACCACTGACATAACCTCTCTCTCAAAGCTGTTACTGCAAGACCAGATGCTCTTCTGAAAACATAGCTTAAGTAGCACATGCTGCAGAAAGCACTTGGTGAAATGCTATGGCTTGTGCAATGCAGTCAGGCTCACTGTGTCCCTTCTGTCCTTAAACACCAACAGAAGGAGGCGGTGGTGTCCTGAGCTCCCTTCAGGAGCTGGGCAGGATTTGAACCATTGGCTTATGCCTTCTAAACAAACAGCTCACTGTCCCTTTATTTAAGATAGAAGTCTGTGACAGAGTTACGTTATAAGCAGATGTGAAGAATAATAAACTAGCAGAAGATAGAAATAAAACAAATTCTGGTAACAGAACAGACTTTAAACCATAAGGCTAGTTACAAACAAGCAAATTCATATTTATATTTGCATATGTATAAAAAATGTGGAAAATGCACCTACTCTTGGCATTGTCCATTCCACTTTGTTGCATATCTAAAATTATGTCACCTCTCGAGGATTTCCTGTCCATTGCAGAACTGAAATCCTCCTTGCTATTCTGAGTGTCTGTTGAAAAGAATCAGAACTGCAATGGATACATATTTCAAAGGCGAGAAGAAAAGACAAATCATTTCTTAGATCAATCTGACCTTGCAACCCATGTGTTTTTTGCAGTCCTTACTTTCCTGGTTGCATCTTTTGTCATTGCTGTATTTCTGTTAAGAGAGGGACAGACAGACTAGTCAGAAACACACATCATGCCAAGTTTGTGCCCATGAAGGGTAAGTAATTTTCTCTTGATTTTCTTTTTCTATATTTTTACAAATGCCAGGGTTAAGCAATGTGTAATACCAGGAAATGCCTGGACACATGTAAATCAACAGCTTTACCATCTACAATCCACTGCTGTTTGTCTTTATGCACTTGGTAGATGCGAGTTGCAGAAATCCGTGTGCTGAAAATAGGGACAAGGTTTGCATCAGCAAATGGAGAACTATTTATCTGTTCTTTGTACATTTTTTTTCCCTTTCCTGACATTTTCCTAGGCATGACTCTCTATGGCTTGGTTCTCAGTCTCTTTTTCCCTTTCTGATTTTTTTTTCTGCCTTTGTATCTCACTCATGCCAGCTCTCTTCTGGCCCTTCTTCTTGTTTTAGCGGTGTCATCTCTGACTCTTGTTGGACACAGCCCCACTGTAGCGAGAAAGACTGTGCTCCTAGGCCAGTGAAAATATCCCAATATGACATAATGAAGGACCAGAAGTGTCCCCTGTTGCACACTATGTGAAGAAGTGGCTCCATATTTATATTTGAAGTTAGCCCTGCTTTGAGGAGAAGGTACAAGACCTCCAGAAGCCCCTTTTAACCTAAATTACTTTGATTTACTGAGGGACGCTTGGGTGAAATATTCTTTCCATGGATCAATGAATCTCACTCTGTGTGAGTGAGGTCTCTGTACATTGAATTTGTATCTCATGATAAGCATCCATTTCAGTCACCATTTGTAGAGAACACTCCACACCATTCCTTCTCTCCCAAATGTCCACAGAGAAGTTCTCAGAATGTCATAGTTCTAGTGAAATATGGAGAGTTAAATCACACAGTCTGTTCTGTTCAGATCCTTGACTGAGGACCCATGGGGTTGATATTGCAGAATTCCCCACGTCCTACTTACTAATTCCTCAAATATCTTCAAAAATAGGATTTCACAAAATGAGCAAGAAGGCCCTAGTTGAGTCTGATGGCAGAAGCGCTTTCCAAAAAATTGGTGAGAAATAGACAGAGGAATAGACATCATCTGTTCTGTTGTCTCTGTTGTGCATTCTATGTCTATGTCTTGCCATTAAGGACGTTGGCACGCAATTCACTTCCACAGACATCCAGATTAGGGGATATCAATCTTCCCTGCATCTTTTCGTGAGCTGTGCTTTCCATGTGGTGGAGGCTTGGGGCAATGGTGAGTAGGGGCTGTAGTCTTTGAATGGGATGTGATATGAGACACATCTCTCTCCTTGTCATTTGCTGGTGGCTAATACTACTGCCAAATCAGCTCCCTTCTTGTTCATTTTGGACCTTATCTGAGATATTTAGCTCCCCCTGCACTCTGTAGGCAATCTATATGTTCTGGAGGACTCTGGAGTTCTCAAGGGAGACAGACAGCTAAAGTGAGACTTTGAGATACCTGTTGTCACATCCAAATCTTTTATTTTTATCTAGCCCTAGATGTCAATGGGCCTGGGCTGTGCAGAACAGCTGTGGACTCAGAAACCAGAACTGCAGATTATTTTTGAGTATGTCACGTGCTCAAATACTAAATTTTGGATTAATTTACATTATTGCTGGCAAAACCCCCTTCATTTTGCCTATAGCTAAAACGTGTGTATTGACAGCTTTTGCCAATTCGCAGATTTCCAAGATACCCAAATTCTCCCATTTACCTTGCTCTGCAATTCACGTCATGCTGTTCTCTGCATGGGATGCAAAGATTTTGATCCATGCCACATGCTGCACGTCTTCCCAATGAAGCAAAAAGCCTCCCTTGCTGGCTGGTACCCTGCTGACATCCCATTTCTGCTAATTAGGACCCTGAGTAGTTAGTACAAAATATAAATGTGGCAGGATTCCAAGCTGCAAAAAGAAGGGAAAGTGGGGAAAAAAATAGTTGGACAGCTAAGGGAATATGTAAATGTATTTAAAATAGATGATTCTAACTGCAGTGAACAGATGATTTTTTTTTTTTATTCCAACTGGATGGCTTTAATCAAAAATGATAGTTCATACATCTGCTCTTTGAAGATAAGCCTGCAGTTACACAAAACACTTAAAGAAAGAAGCTGTGGTGTGCTGATGAGACCTCAAAAATTCTAACCCATGACTAGGAAGATTATAGTCTGGTTACTTCAGCAAGTTGCTAATTCTGAAATATTAGACTGAGTTATTTGTCCTGTCTCAGGCATGAAAGGGATGCCTGTAAATTGTGCTGAAGCAATTAAGACACTTTAGAAATCAGTAGTGAACTTTCTTGATTGAACAGGTATTCCCCCTCCAGCCTCTCCCTGACTTTTCTAAAATTGGTTGACCTAGAAAGGCAGCTCTCCATCATCCTGGCATTTATTTTGTAATGCAAGGTAAAGATTGTAAATGAAAGCAACCCTGCTTCTGGGAATGTGGGGCTCCTCTGGAAAAGCAAGCTCAGATTTAAGTTGTAATCAGGGACTCCATCTTCATAAATGTCATAAAATTGAATGGGCAACTGTCCAATACGATCTCAGGAAAAAGGTCTTCAGAACAGAGAGGGGGAGAACATTAAGTCAAAGAGAAGAGCATTCAGGTTCCTTATGCTGCCTATGAGTTTGTAAAGAGCAAAAATCAACTCACAACAGACAGTAGTACTAGTAATTACAGTATTAATAATTGTACATATTGTATTGCTTCATCAAGCCAAAGAATTTGTTGTTCATTTACGATCAAGAATGTGAAGCAAGGCAGAAGTCTTTGGTAGCTGTGAATCTGAAGCAATCAGCCAGTTCACGAGGCCTGTTCCCTGTTTACACAGCATTCCTTCATGTTTGTCCTGACGGTCATGGCCCCCGCTGACCTTACCAAGAGGATCTGTGCGACCTTGTTTTATTATTCCCTGCTTCACAAAAGTGCTTAAAACTCTTCAATGTTGAGAACCTTTTACATGGAGGAGTCTGTAGAAGTGTCATGGCCTGAAAAGCTTTCCCTTTCTTTTGACCTTCAGTACAGGCCACACAGATGTACTGTATCTTTATTTGGGAGGCCAAGGCCAGGTTTTCTGCTGCTGATATTATCCATCTCTAATAGCTCCCCTAGCACAGAAGGTGTAGAAAATCATTGTTATGCTGAATCCCTGTCTTCCAGAGTTTTATGTTGGGAAGCATGGAGTGCAGTGACCATCCAGCATCCCAGTTCTGGCCTCAAACCTGCAATGAAGCCAGCTGTCTGACTGCTGGGAAGAAGACGATCTAGCTGAGGCAGGGAAGAGAAAGAAGAAGGCAAGAAACTGTCAATGTCCACTATAAAAGTATATTAAAATTCTACAAAGCGTTTTTGTGGGGGACTTTTTCTATGATTTCTTTTACTAGACTGCTCTGCTATGAACTTTCCAGACAGTTCAGTGTAGGGTCTTTACAGTGAGTAGCGTTCATCTTCCCTAGGCTGAGATTTTTCATTTGCTTCCTACAGCTGCATTGACAAGCTCTGAAGAGCTTCACAGAACCACTGTAAAATGGATAAAATTCTGGAAATATTACATGATCCTGGAGAAAACATCTTTATTTCTTCAGAGTGTTCTAAATTCTGTTGCTGATGAGCCTGTTCATTGGAGTTGTTTTGTTCAGCTCCAAACTGTAATTATTTAATAGTTAATCCATTTTCCACCTTGGTGAAATAAGTAATATAAATGTGTCGAAACTGTTGACAGTTGAGGATCTTTGAAATCCAGCCCTTCTTTTCTGAGTTCTTTTCTGGATGCTCTCATGAGAACAAACTCTTCCCTACAAGAGAGTTTAACTGAGAGGAATTTGAGGGCTGGATCTGTTGATAAAATCCTTCATACCTCCCTCTTCCACGCTTGCCAGAGGTATTCCTATTTAGGGTGTAGGGATACCCAGAAAAAACTCCCCTTCCATTTGCTGTCATTGTTTTCTCCATGCCTCATGTCTTACATCTTCCAGGTTCTTTGGCTTTTATGCTGGTGGCTGTTGCTATTTTCTTCTTCTTGGCCCTGTCCATCTCAACTCTCTGAAGATAATGAGATGCTGCACTTAATAACCTTTCAGAAACAGCCATCTGCTTTAAACCTCCACTGATTGCTTAAGCCCAAACCAAAGGAAACACAGCGGCATTTTAAAAAGTTGCTGTGTATCCAGCTCAACAATTAAAAACCTGTCACTGGTTGAAATAACAGCGTGCAAGCTGAGAAAACAACTGTGTGTTACACAAGGTGAGCCTACACAGCACTTCAGAGGATTGTTTGCCCTGGTGCAGTGTAGCTTTCTGCTATTCCACATGTCTTTCCTGCACAGTAAAACTCCAGTCATGAACCAGACAGTTCACCCCCCTGAGTTACAGAACTCTATAGAGAGAAGCTGCTCTTCTGTTGAACAATGACATTGCAATTGCTGCAATTCAAATTTTTGCATTATTATTCTGTGCCTAAGCTAACAGTTTGGTTTAAGACGGTGTGGAGCAGTCGCTAGAAGGCAGCCTACCTGAAAGTTTGTGTGAAGCGCTCTGTGCTGCCATGTCTTCGGCAGAGAAGGCTGCTCATGTCTCAAAAACTATACGGCTACTTCCTTGAAAGAAAATGTCTGACTGCCACATGATTTCATCCAGCTATTTAGTAGCTTTGATTCTCTAGATCTGGACATTTACTTTTCTCTTTTTAAAGCTTTTTTAAGACCTGAATACAATTTAGTCATGTAGAAACTTGCCTCAACTTTCACCCAAAGACTGTTCTGTCTGCCAGAAAGCAGATGCTGAGTAAATTCACAACCCAAAGCCCTGCAACATCAGTGGCAAAAGCTCCCCCGAGCCCAGTGCGTCTGGAGTAAGCTCTGCGGGAGGACGTACAAACATAGGAATGGTTCATACTCAGAGCCGCCTACTCCAGAAAAAGGTCGCTCTTCCTTCCAGGCTCCAACACCCCTTACTGTGCAGATGCCAAAAGACATGATGCGTCTTAGAGTCTTGAGATCAGACAACTCAAGTTTCAGGGGCTGATCCTTTTTGAGGTTTCCTTTGGAACTATTCAGTCCCACTGTCCTGAGCAGTGAAATCCAGGATATTAGTTGTCCTGGATGCTGTCTGTAAATTTAAGATCTTGAAATTCCCATTTATTTTGTAAACTTAATTGTTCATTGCTTCAAATTATTTCTCATATATACTGGTTCTAGAAAGAATTAATTAGGGACCCACCACAAAATATTACAAATATAGGATTCACATGAAAATTTTACATTATCCAGACTCTGGAGACCTGTGGAAGTGTTTTCTCATTTGATTGTGGTCATCCTAAGATTCTGTAATTCTATATTATGCTACAGCTTTTATAAGTAATTCTTCAGATGAAATGGACTTTTGTATATATACATACTTCTGAAAATGTGGAGATCTTTTACTACCAATTATTAAAATGTTCCTTATTCTTATAATAATTAGTGGGGAATTTCCCATCATTGTGGCTAGGTACAGGGTAGGGCCTATTGCTGCTGTTCCCTGCAAATATTCATTGGGATTGTGTGATTATGTAAAGAATTCAGTAAGTTATATAACATTTTCTTTCACTTATCAGTCATAAAGCTGCTAATTAGTCCTGTGACTCGACAACTATTCCAATTCCTAATGGTATCATCACTGCATATTTTTTTGAAATATGTGTACCATACTACCGTTCTTCCAGCTGAAAGGGAACAACCAGCATCACGTTTGTTTAATTCAGTCTGCTTATTCTCAGTTGTGCATTGAATCTCATTGTAATTTAGGTTCTAGCATTCGGCCGTATCACAGCAACTAATAAATATGCAGATGCTGGGATTAGAGCAGTCTTTGTGCTGCTATAAATGATCATTTAGCTTTATGCTTTTCTGTTTATTTATATATATTGCGCTGCACCAAATCAAAGGGAACTTCTTAATTTAATTTCTTTTTGCAGGACAGTGTTTCTGCTGGTTTAATACTCATTGGCAGTGAAACCTCCTCATAAGTGATATTCATTCCCCCTGACAACCTCACTTCAAGTCATCAGCAACACTGTGTCAGTTGTCAACCTAAAAGAAAAAAATAAAATTAAAAATCTGCTGTCAAGGGGCTTCCGAGGAGTTGAATAGGCACGCAGATCTCTTTGCTACATGTAAAATTAATCATTAGATTTCTGGTGCTAACTTGTTTTTCTATTTGTGTCACACAGGGATTCTTAAATGACCTAATATTGAATCTGGTGAATTATAGGCTGGAAGACCACAGTGTTTATTATGCACTGACAGAGTATGGATTGATCTAGTGCTTGTGGGGTTTTTTTCTCCCCTGCTTTGGAGTCTGTTTGCCTCTAGTACCACCTCATTAATCATTCCTGGAATTTACCTTTTCATAAATACTTGGAAAGGATTTTTAAATATTTTTTTCTTTACCAAATGTGTTTTTACTGTGTGATAAGGGCAAAACCAAATCAAAGCGATGCAGTCAGTCATTTGTTCATACGAACTGGAATCCTGGGTCCAAGATTAATGTCAAATTCAGCATTGCACGTCTATTAAAACCATATAGTTAAGTATATCCCTGAATTTTGCATATGCTTACATGCTTTTGGCTTCTGCAGGTCTGCAGGGAAAGCATTTGCTAAACAGCTTAACTCAATAGAAATGTACTTAAGCATGTGCTTAATTCATTTGCCTAAACGGAGCCATGGTGCTTGAAGCTAATAGAAGTAATTTTAATAATTTAAACTCCACTTTTAAGTTTAATACATTGCACTCACATTTAAAATTGATCTACTCAGGAATAACAGTGTTTGAGTGTAAAAATGGAAGACTAGGAAATGCTATGTTTCGATATAGTGTTGACACAGAACTAACTCTGGTCTTTTCAGGCTCATTTTTCTTCTTGGCAAAGAGTTTAATCAGCCTTAACTCATTATTGTTTTTAACAGCTTTGAAGATATTTCTTATACTGTTACTAATGCAATTAAACTTAGTGTAGTAATAAAAGAATATTTTCTACAAGAGAAATGCTGATAACAAAGATGTTTGTATCATACTTTTTATTTAAACATTTGGTTTAGTGTTTCTTTTTAGACTATGTAGATTTCATTAGCTGTGGTGCCACAAAAAGACACTGTGCTGTTAGTGATTTTCCAGTTGCTTAGCCTCGTTTGGGTGTACAGAGTTTTACCAGCTGGTGTTTCCTAAATACTTCATTGTCAGGTCACCAGTTCATTAATTAAAATTGCACATGTAGCCATTTGTAATTTTCTGCTAGATACTCCTGGCCTTGCTCATGCTCAGGGCCTTCAATGTGACACACAGTAGGAAGAAGGCTATCAGCATATGGCTCTGTCTCCATGGACTTCAGAACATTTTACACACACATGAGGTAGTCAGGCTTTTTTTTTACACATTTCAAGACAACTCACATTCCTTAAGTGAAGCTATAATATATATATGTTTGCTATTTAAATACAGTTTTTCCTTTTTTTAATTCAGTTCTCTGTTGTGAAATATGGAAACATTTGCCACTTTAATTTCCTTATTTGTTTTTAAATGGAAATCTAATGGAGAGGTTTTCCCAAAAAACAATGCAGAAAAGCTATTTTCCATCAAAATATATTCTGAATGCAGAAAGATTGACCAGCTATTAGAGCTGCACAGTGATGATTTGTAGTGGGTAGTAGTATCTACTTTACAAGTGACAGAGACAAGTAGAATTTACTACTTTAAAATATGAATGCTAAAGTTTTAGAAAGTAGATGTAGCAGAGCAGGTGCCCCATTTTAAACTTTTGCCTGCAGAGGTTCACTTGGCTTTACATAGTTATCCTCTGCAGGAATTATGGAAGTCAGTATCATGGTTGCTGGACTTTTATCCAGTACAAATCTCATTGTAGCCAGTTATATCCTTTTGTCAAGCTTTTCATCAATATTGAGGCAATTGCTCAGATTCCTATTCAGAGTTAATTAAGAGTGTCTAATATGAGGTTCATGATTACTGCATGTACCTGGGTATTTACTGATAATTTAAGCATTTTAATTTGCAAATCTTGGCCTTTGTATCCTTATTTGGTCATGCTGCTGTGTCCTGAGAATATTTCATTTCCGCATTCACAGCTATTCTTTTGGAGATTTTATTCTGTCTCATGAGATGGTTGTGGTTACAGACTGCAACACAGTAAATTAATTTTGGTTTGCTTAAATTTAAATTAGATGCTTCATTCTAGTGAGATTCAAGGTAAAATCCTTGTGAGATACTAAGCACCCTGAATATCTGCCAAAAGTTGTAGAAATGGGAGTTGATTAGTGGTTCTCAGAAGGTTTTAGCAACTTCCAGGATTTCTGTAGAGAAGAATTTCTGTAGAAGAGAAATTTCTGTAGAAAAGATCGGTTTCATAAATAACACTTTTAAGTTCTTTAGAAACAGACAGCTTAGACTCATTTTTGCCCTCCAATGGAGAGATCTGCAGAGCTGCTACAATCCAAGCTGCTGTCCAAGGGTATTTATCATTCATACAGTTTGGTACATGCTCTTCTGTGTGTATGTTTTCACGTCAGTGTTTGAAATGGGTATGAATCTAAAGTGCAGGTGGGAAAATATAATGGTGTAGTTGTAGTGTAGGAATGGCAAAACAATTCCTTCCTGAGCTTTCTGATGGCATCTCTCTTATTCCACTATTGCAGCAATGCAATTTATAAATAATTCCCAATCACAAAGGAGATGGGCAGGCTTGGTAACTTCTAACAAAACAGGGACCTTCTAAACCGATGTAGCCTAGAGCTGTAATGTCAGAAAATTACCTCTGGCCCATACTTTAACATCCAGTGTACTGTAGCCCTTTCTTCTAAGTCCAGTAGATCTTCATTCCTTTTGAGTCAAAGCAGAGACCAACTGTCATAGACTTAACTTGCCCTGTTATCCCTTTAGACCATTCCTCAAGGAGAAGATTTTGGATAATATGCATCCAACTCCCTACGAAGTTTTGAAGAAGTTTTGTCTAAGTAAATAAGCAGTACATGTGTGTTATAAAGAGCAACCAAACTACACTGGATTGCTCTGCCACTGGTTGTTCTACACCCCTGCCTTCTGTAAGCAGAGATCTTAATTCTCCACAGTTATCTATTCTGCTACACTCATTATAAAGAACTATTCCAAATATTGCTATTAAGCTGTTTGCATAGTTCAATATTCATTGCAATGGATTTCTAATTGTGTTAGTATGAGCTCTGGCAGATATGTCTGTGCAATAATCAATAACTGTGTTTGCCACCCACCTACCACATGTATGTACACTTAATATTAGAATCAGCCACGGAATTAATGACTCTCTATGAGGCAGGAAAAAAAAAAAAAAAGGAAGAGTAACTATATAGTGTAAAATAGTCTCTTTCTTGGCATAAGCTGGTATTGATTCACCCCAAGAGGAATATTCCTGTTACACCTTCCATAAAACACAGAAATTATTCCGTAATTGCTAGGACTGAAAATTAATATCAAGTGGCTATAATTTAAAACAGAATGCCATGGAAGAGGGATGGACATTTGGATATCAGTGTTCAACCACCATTACGTGAAGGAAATACGTAGGGATTACTTTAATGCAGTCCTATTTTTAAGAGTTAGTATAGTGGATGGCATGGAAGCAACAACTCCAAGCAGCCCACAGTATCTTTCTTTCAGGCACTTTCCTGCAGTGAATATTTATGTTTGCAGGGTCCAAAGAACTGGCAACAGTCGGAAACCAAATTTTCTGTTGACTTGTGGGCTTTCGTTTTCAGTGCTGACAGTACCATTCTCAGACACAAAGCCTCAAAGTACACTCATCATCTCTGGCCTGGACGTGACTGAGAGGCCACCTAATAGAGGGGATCTCATTGGCAATCTCCATCACTACTCCGTAAAAAGAATTGCCAATTTAATGGCAGGATTATTCAAAATGAAATGTGACGTGGTCTTCTGTCTAGTAGGTAGAAACCACATAATATATTCAACTAAGGAGTCTGTCTGGCAAACTTACTAGTAGAGAGTTACTGATTCTTTTGTAAACATTTAGTACACTGATGTGGTTTTTTAAGATAAAATCATCTAAATCTGGATGAGACTATTTCTCCTGGTTCAGAAAAATATAAGGGGGGGGGGG
>Ga0065711_1038885_pt1 | contig 18318 bp, 31 predicted proteins | sample Hoacrofraction12_FD_59098 | JGI IMG/M metagenome (GOLD analysis project Ga0065711, IMG submission 59098) | Hoatzin crop microbial communities from Cojedes, Venezuela - Epithelial fraction 12 v2 (version 2) | ecosystem: Host-associated > Birds > Digestive system > Esophagus > Crop | place... | reverse complement strand
TCGCGGGGGTCTCTGCGGGAGGAACGCGGGCGGCCGCCGGGCTGGGTCTTCGTGGGGCCACGGGGAGCGGAGCGGGCAGCCGGGTCCCGGTGGAGCCGATGCTCTGGCATTGGTGGGTCCAGGCGGCAAGGGGGCAGGCAGCAGCCAATCGCGGCCCAGCTTGTGTGATCCCAGCAGGATCTTCAGGATGACGGCCAATCCAGAGCCAGGAGTGGCGGCAGGAGCAGGAGGCGCGGTCGCAGCGCAGCCAGTCACAGGTCTGCTTCAGTGGGCGGAGATGATCCAACAGCCAGTCATAGCCCAGCTTCCAGGAGGATTATCCGCAGGCGGCCAGTCACAGCCCGGCCCTTCGCTGTGCCGGGGATCATGCAGGGCAGCCAATCAGGGCACAGCTCTCCGGCGGGCACGTGGTGCCCAGGCGCGTGCGGGCGGTCCGAGGCGCTCGGGGACCCGCCGGGATCCAACGCACCCAGCGCTGCGGGGAATGTGGCGCTGCCAGGGACCCGCCAAGCTCCGGCGCCATGGGGGGACCCGCTGAGCCCCGGTGCCATGGGGGGGATCCGTCAAGCCCTGGCGACACTGCCATGGGGGGACCCGCCGAGCCCCAGTGCCATGGGGGGACCTGCCGAGCCCTGGTGACATGGGGAGGACCCTGCAGGCTCCCACCGCTGGCGTGGGACGAGCAGCGCAGCCTTGCTCTTGCCCAGGCCTCCCCCAGAAAGCGGGGCTGCCCCAGGACATGCGCAGCCCCCCCCGGAGAAGAGCAGACGGACACTAAGATAGGGGGGCACGCTGTGGCCCCCATGACAGGCAGCTCCCTGCCCCAGGTGAGATGGCAGAGCCGGGATGCCCAAGCAGCACCGGGCCGAGGGCTACGCGAGCCAGAGGGGTCGGGGGGCAAGGCCAGAAGGGCCCCACAGGGCCCACGCGTGCAGCCGGGACGGAGACGAGCTGAGCATCATTCTCAGACGCGCAGGACGACGGGGGTGCTGAGCGAGAAGGGAAGGGCTGCAGCACGCACGGCGACGCAGGGGGGCTGGCCAGGTGGGCGCCGCACCGCGCCCCAGCCCGGGCCTTCGTGTCTGACATTTACGCAAAGATCAGACAACTGTTCCCCACCAGCGCATGCCGAAAGCACCCTGCCCGCTGGCCACCCTCCCTCCTGGGCAGTCCGGCAGCAGAGCTCACTCTGGCAGCTTTCTCTGCAGCACCCTGCGCAGGCTGCCAGGCCTCTGGCTCAGCGCTGGCATTTGCCTTTTTTGCACCTAGCTTGGCCCCGAGCTGGGCCCCAGCAGAAGGCGTCCCCCACCCTGCTTCGAAAGCGGCTGCGGAGGGCAGGCCCTCACGGCTCCCGGCACAGCCAGCTCCTATTGCACCACTCGCAGCCTTCCCATAGTGCAGACCCCAGAGAGGCCGGGCCCCCTCCTCCCTCCTCCAGTGCCCTCCCACCCCAGCGGCTGGAACCAGCTCTCCTGTGGTCCCTCCAGGCAGGGATCACCCCAAGCTGACAGCAAGAACAGGGCAAGACAGGCCCCAACGCCCGGCCGGCGCACGCTCTTCAGTGCTGAAGAGAGGCAAGCACCGCACCGCAGCTGCGCCAGGCTCTGCAGGTGCTGGCAGAGGCGTGCCGGGCCCTGCGTGTGGGCATCCGGGCACGTTTCAAGGCTCTGTGGCTCCAACAGCGCCGAAAGGGACGCGAGCTCTCACCTGGCTGGCAGCAGCTTCGGCAGAGGGGGTGCGCTCGGCTCGGTGGTCTGCGGGGTGCCCTGGCAGGGGTCTCTCCACGGGAGAGTTCCTCCGGCGGTAGAAGAGGACATACGCGTATCTGGTTACCACCTGGCTCTCGTCCACGGTGGTGACTGTGCTGTCATCGAAGAGCCGCCAGCCTGGGAGGAGGGAAGGGTTAAGCAGGCAGACGGGCCACGGCTGCAGGAGAGGAGCGGGGGGGCGGTGAGGCTGGTAGATCCTCACCCACGTCGCTGCGCTGGCTGTTCTTGTCGCTGGGCAGGCGGGCGTACGCCGTGTAGTGCCCGCCAATCATGCCTCCATAGTGGTTGATCACAGCGTACAGGTCATACATCGGCAGCTGCTGCTCACCCTTCCGGCCAATGCAGAACTTGCTCAGGTCCAGGCTCCTGGGGAGAGACACGGGGACAGTTGGGGAGGGTCAGCGTCAGGCAGAGAGAGGCCGGGCTGCAGGGCAGCACAGGCAGTGCCAACCCAGACCCTTCATCCCCAGGCTCTCACCGCACGGGGAAGTCCACCATGTCGTTGATCTTGTCCCTCCAAATAAAGCTGCGGAAGGAGAAGCGCTTGAGCTGGATGATGAGGACGTTTGGCAGCCGCCACAGCATCAGCTGCTTGGAGGCCTCACGGTGCTGCTTGCACTTGGGGCAGTACCTGGGGGAAGAGCGCGATCGTTACCGGCGGTGGGGAGGGCCCCAGGTCCCACGGTCCAGCCCCACCCCAAGGTTCCCCAAACGTGGGGCTGGCAGAGGGGGTGCAGGAGGTCTCAGCCTCCCCTGCCAGGGGCAGGCCAGCACAGCCCTGCAGAGCGCTGGCATTGCTCCCTGCTGGCTTGCGGCCTCCTCCCCAGCGCACAGGGAAGGCCAGCCCAACGCTCCTGGCTGCTGGAAGAAACAGCGTGCGTGCCCGGGCAGCTCCTGGGAAAGCCCCCCTGCTGCCCACGCCCACGGGCTGGAACCCGCCCCACCACCTTCCTCACCACGCTTCCTCCGGGGCCAGGACTTCGGGCTTGGTGAAGAGATTGAGGCACTGCTCCAGGGTGAAGTGGCCGGCCCGGGCTGCTTCGCTGGCCGAGCCCGGGTCCTCCACGCACTCCAGCTCCTTCGACTCCACCAGCACAAACTCCTTGAGACGCTCGTTGTTCTTCCACACCAGGGCGAGGGAGCAGTCATCTGTCAGCTCCAGGGGGGTGTCACCTGCCAAGCGGCACACACACCTCACACCTGCCCCGCAGGGCTACACCAGGCCACCCTGCCAGGGCTAGGAGCAGCCTTGCCTGTTCTGGCTCGATATTGCAATCACGCAGCGCTGCCAGGAGGGTACAAGTGCCCCTGTGGGGCATGGCCACAGCCAGGTTCACCACCCCAGGTCATCAGAGTCCCACAGCCAGCGGGGCAAGGCTGGAACAGCTCGTCTCGGCAGCGCCCACATAACCAGCACCGCATATGGGCATCCCATTCAGACAAGAGGCGACCCAGAGATCACAGACCCTCTGCGGATGCAGGAGGTTGAAGGGAGTTGGTCTACTTGCTGAGGAGAGCAGGAACGCCACGCCTGAGGAGAGCTCCCAGGCAGCAGAGCTCTGCCCTCCCCTGTGCCAGACGCAGCTTTCGCTGTCCAGCCTGCAGCCACTGTCACATCTGGGCTCACCTCGTGCCACACAGTCCCTGGCACCCCGGCCAGGCAGATCCACCACCCTGCCAGAGGCCGCGAGGGATGCAGGTGGAGCCTTCCTGGGCTCTGGGCTCACCTTTATCTTCCAGCTTGTGCTCTCGGTTGGCAGCATCGATTTTGTTGATGTAGAACTGCGTAGCGCGTGCACTGAGCGAGTCTGGAGTGTGTTGGTACCCAGGGATGGCAGCTGTGGACAGGCAGGGACAGATCTGCAGTGGCACTGCCTGTCTGCCCTGCGTAGGGGCCAAGAATTTGCAGTGCCCCCACCCCCATCTCACATGCTATGGCCTTGCAGGGACACAACCACGTGCCCCGTGTCCTTGACTATTTTTAGTAGGCGCCTGCCCCTGGCGAGCTGTGCTCCTCTGCCTGCCTTGCCCCTTCTCTGCACATTGCTGCCATCCTGAGACGAGTGTCTGGAAACGTGACAGCCAGGCAGCCGAGCGCAAAAGCCTCCTCTCGTGCAGCTGAGTCAGAGCGAGGGAAAAGCTGCGCTCACAGCCCCGAGGGGCTCAGCCCGCACCGGGCTCTGCCCTCCCACAGCACTCTGAGGCTTCTGCCAGCCCCTGCCTTCCCACCTCTCCCACAACACCACAACACCTCTTTCCTCGTCAGGTCTGCCCCGGAGGCCTGTCAGGGCAAGGCAGAGCCTGGGCAGGCAGGCCTTTCAGGCAGGGCATCACTGCCAAAACACAGCTCCCAGGGCCTCATGTACGGCCCCCAGAGGTCTCCGGGCCAGGCTCACAAGGGAAGCACAGATGCGGTGGCTGCAGGTCACCCCAAGGAGGGAGAATTGCTCCCGAGTTGTCCTGGGGGTGCCCGGGCTCCTGGCACAGACATGGTTAGCACTGCAGCACCTCTTTCTTACCTTCTGGCTTGAGGGCTCTCTCATAGGACGGCTCCTTCTCGCAACAGCCATCACCCTGTGACTCCATGTGCTCGGAGAAGCCCGAATCCAAGCTCAGCAGGGAACTCCTGGCTGCCAGGACCTTGCTCCGGACAGTGCCGGCGTCCCCTAGCTCCGGGTGCAGCTCGGGCACAGCTGGCGAGAGCGGGGGCTCCTGCAGGAGGCTGGAAGCCCTATCCCCGTCCCCCAGCTCGGGGACAGAGGTGGCTGCTGCACAGCTGCTCTTGGCCAGGGGCTCCAGCTTGTCCGGGAGCAGAGGCTGCAGCCCCTGCTCTGGCGACATCCGGCCCAGCTGGAATGGGGGCTGGAACACGCTGACCGAGTACCTGGGCAAGGAGGTGGCCATCAGAGCTGGCCAGGCACAGGGCTGAGCTCAGCTCTGGGGCAGAAGCACCCTCCTTCCCCAGATCCCCACCTTGCATAGCCCTCCAGCAGCTGGGCCAGGCGGGCGTAGGTGAGGCGGGACTCCGGCACGCTGATGAGGAAGGGGAAACCAATGTTCTCGGGGCGGCACAAAGCCTTGTGGTCTGGCCAGTGTGTTTTCTGACATGCCCTGTAACACATACAGCCCCTGGTGAACCCAGCACCTGTGACCACCCTGGGCAGGAGCATGGCAGGGTCCGAGGGGTGCGCTGAGGACCAGGGGAGCACCGCAAGCCTGACTGGCTCCCTCCCAAAGGCCAGGCCCATCCCACCTCCTCCCAGTGGGCTGGGCTGGGCTCTCCCAACCCGCCCTTCAAGGCAGGAGACCCTCCCTCCCTGCCAGGCACCGAGCCAACTCACACGTTGCAGTAACCGACTCGATAGCACCTCGTGCAGCGCCTGAGCTTCTCATCCTCCGGCAACTGCTTCTTCTGGCAGGCCGCACACTTGGCGACGGGGCCACTGGGCACCTGCGGACGCTGCAGGAGAAAGGACCCATTGGGCAGGGAAGGGCACCCAGGCAGGACAAGGCAGCCTCGGTGGGCATCCACGCTCGCTGCAGCCAGCCACCCTTGTGTGCAGCTCTCCCCCTCCTGCTCAGCCCCACCTGCAGGCTCAGCCTCCCTGCATGCCTCCCAGCAGTCCCAGTATCCCCTCTTACCTGCTGGACCTGCAGCTCCACCACCCGCTCCTTGGCCAGCTCTGGGGACAGCACCTCAAAGCAGAGCAGCAGGTCCGTTGGAGAAACTGTGTCCAGTGAGTTGGACGGCAGGAACATGCGGTGGAAGCGGTTCTTGATCACCTGCCAGGAAAGCAGTGGAGCAGGACTGCTTGAGGGCTGCCTCACGCTTCCTCTCCTGAGAAAGCCACAGACCTCAGCCCCACAGTGAGCTGCGGGGACAGCAGTACACAGGGATGCTGGGCTCACCTCACCGCCCCATCAGGGAGGATGGACATCCCTTGCCCCACTGTGGTGGCCCAGCCCTCCTGAGCAGGGACCTGCCCGGCAGCACCCTGTGCAGGACACTGCCACCCATGGAAATGCTGAATACAGGCAAGTGACTGCAATTCCCTGGAGAGCTGCGGGAGCTGGGGCACCCACAAAAGCAGCCCACCGCTAGCTCCTCAGCTTGAGCACTCTCACCTCTGCCAGGCGCAGGTTCTCTGGTTTCACACGCACGCTATGGGCTACCGAGTCAAGCACCTCCATGGCACTGGAGTTCTCCTTGCTGATACTCACAAGAAACTGCCAGGAAAAAAGTGCCACATCAGCCACACCACACCAACACGTGCAGACCCTTGCTTAACACAAGACTTAGCCTGTCAGTACAGAACCAGCTGCCTGAGGCACCTCCAGGAGCCCCCCCCTCAGGCTGCCTACCCAGAGTAGATGGTGTCCTTTACCTTGATGGGTTTCTTGTGCGGCTCCTTTGCAAAGTAGTAGACAGTCAGCACCTTCTGCTTCTGCGGGAGGGGCACGGGGAGGTACAGGAAGGGGTCGAAGGTGATGGACACCTGCAGACGCAAGAGCACACTCAGCTGCAGGAAGTGCTCGTGGCTGAGATCAGCGGGGCAGCAGCTCCAGTGGACCCGAGATCCAGCTTTGCTCTGTGCCCTCTGAGGGTTAGGAGTCTGCTGCACAGCCAGGACAGGGACAGAGCCTCCATGGCTGCCCTACCTTGGAACACACTGGGCAGACCAGCTTGGATTTGTACTGGCCCTGGAAGAGGTCCACAATGAAAGAGTCATTCCTCATCTTGTGTCGCTGCCAGGCCTCCTCAGCTACCACCTGCGGGGAGACAGGGCTCAGCACTACGCTAAGCCACCCAGGCCAGGGCTGCTCTCCCAGTGGCTTTGGGGAGGGACATCCTCACCTCGTCAGGCCTCCCATCCGAGTCAACAGTTTCTGTGTAGGGCTTGTTCTGGATCCGGTTGAGGTCCTCGTGCAGGCCATCGAGCAGGAAGGCCATGAACTCCTGAGCATCATGCTGGGCATAGCCAGTGAACTGGCTGGCCTTGCTGGCCACGATTGCCTGGGGGGAGCACAGCAGTCAGGGCCGGCCAGCAGCCCCCACAGCAGCACCGCCTGCACCCCCCCACCCCCGTCACTCTCAGCAGCGCTAGCAGGGCAGCCAGGTGCCCATGGAGGAGTGCGGGGGACCCACCGCAGCTCCTGCGCAGCGCCGGCGGCCTTACCTTCAGTTTAGAGGGCTGGAAGGCATGGTGCGTGCCCTTCCACAGTGCCCGCAGCAGCATGGCAAAGCCGATGGCCAGGCGTCCCCCTGTCCCCAGCGGGTTGTTGTAGTTGATTTCTGACTCAAAGGACCGATCTGTAAGAGATGCAGGAGAGTGAGGGTGGCTGCTGGCTGCATCGTCCGAGCAGCAGGGCTCTGCTGGGCTGCCGCCATGGGCTCACCATGGAAGTAGTCGCGCAGCTCCCGGGTGTTGGACAGGGACTGGATGACGCTGTTCATGAAGCAGGTGTTGCCCAGGTTCACCAGCCCCGTGAAGCCAGGCAGGCACACCTTCTTCTTCTCGTCCTCATCCTCATCATCCTCCACACTCTCGGTGCTCACGGGGCTGTGTGTCATCGGTGGCACCATGCACGTCGGTTTCGGCTGCCAAAGCAGAGGTGAGTGTGAGGGTGCTGTGCTCGGCGGCTCTCTCTGGGAACACCAGGGGAACCCAAAGGCCCAAGGCACCCCTGCGCTGGAGCCATCACGCCGTCTCCCACCGGGACTGGGATAGACGGGCCAACCGCTGCCCCTAGTCCTGCCAGCTATGACTGAGGAGTGCTGCCGCCTCCTCCAGGAACAGCCTGCCGGTCTCCAGAGAAACACCCGTGGGGCAGGGTCCCATGAGAAGCACAAGTGGGCCCCCGTTTTCCCCCACCCAGGTCAAATCCAGTGTGTCCCCACTCACCGAGGGGATGTGCGGCTCTTGCTTTACTGCCACGTGCTCTGGGGCCGTACGGGCTGCCACACCATCCAGACCCCCATCTTCCACGCGTGGCTTCTCTTTGTCGCTGGCTCGGGCCTCCTCCTTGCTGGACAGGGGGTGCTGGTTACTGCCCGGGGGGTTCTTGTCCAGAGGGGTAGGGCCTGTAGGCATGGCAACCTTTGCACCACCCACTGCACCTTAAAAAGGGGGAAGGGTGGGCCTGTGGTTAGCAGCACCACGCGCAGCCCACGGCAGGCTGAGCCGCTTGGGTCCACGCTCACACACAGGCTCTCTCCTACCCCTCTTCCCCTTGAGCAAGGAAAACAGCGGTGCCCTTCCCCTAGCGCTTGGCTCGCCCTGCCTCACCCCTCCTGCCTGCACCCGCTCAGCCCCTCTCCTTCCCCAAAACCCTGCGTTGGAAGATCTGGCACCATCCGGCTGCTGCCGGCGGTGAGGAGGGCCCATGCCCCACCGGGGTGCAGCGGGCAGGCAAGACAAGAGGCAGGGTGCAGACCTCGTGTGGCTGGAGCCTCCAGCCCCCCCCAGCGCTGGCTCTGGCGTTTCTTCAGGCAGACGTCGATGCGAGACACCGTGAAGTTGTACGTGCACTGGTCCGGCTCAATAAGGTTCCTGCAAGACATGGCAACAAGTCAGGGGTGCCGCAGACCCCTCAGCAGCCTCAGACATCCGGAAGCCTCTGCAAGGCAGGGCCATGGCCTCCGGGCAGTAGGGACCTGGCTAGCACCGATCCCGAGGTGGAGCTGGCAAAGCAAGGCAGAAACCCTCGAGCCCGGCCACACCGAGCACACAGAGGGCCCCTTTCCCGGCAGGTCTAGACTGCTTGGGCTCCACCTGCCCCCTCCCCGCTGGACATCCCACCCAAAGCACACACAGGCTGGTCTGTCTCTGTCCCCAGGAGCTCTAGAACAGGCTGGGGGGAACTGCAGGCAAGGAGGCACTGGGATTTCCTTCCCCGCAAGCCACCACACAGAGCCAAGGCAGGCCGGGCTTGGGGCATTAGTGCAGCATGGTGTAAGGCAGAGCCCCAGGTGCAGCAACGAGCATTCCCCGCACAGACCCACCAGTCGGGACTGGCTCCTGCTGCAGCTCTGCGCTCTCAGCAACCTTGCCTCGGTGCAGGCTAGAAGGACGGGAGCCATACCTGAGCTTCACCTGCCACCGGAACACTGTGTGGGGCCCACAGCCAGGATGGAGGCGAAGGAAGTTTGTGTCACTGCAAAGAAGTTGGGAGAGAGTGAGAAGTAGTGAAGAAACAAGGAGCCTGGCCACAGCCAGGAGCTCTGCAGCAGCCTGACACCGTCCCGAGGCATGTCTGTACCTCGTCTGGAACACCAGCGTGAAGTCTTGCTCGCGGAACAACACCTTGGACGTCTCCTTGTGAATCTCCTTCACATAGACGTGCACTACCACCAGGTCATTGCCCTTCTCATATGAGTCATTCTTGACAAACGTCAGGCTCACAAAAGGCTCTGGCTCTGAGTAAGGAAAGCCATGGAGAGAGACATTACCTTCTTTGCACACTGAGGTGGTGCTGCAGGCTGACCCAGGAGAGGTCCTGAGCAGATGGACCTTCCCCACCAGGCCGATTCCTGGGCTCCAGCCACTCACCATCAGCTGCGGCTTCCAGAGCCACATCATCCTTGGACCAGTCCCTCTTCTCACTGTCTCTGCCCAGGGGAGGGGTGGCTGCTGGGACAGCCTTAGAGCTCTCTCCCAAGACAGGCGTGCAGTCCCGGCTCCGCAAGGCCTCAGCCGGGCTGGCTGGCTGCAGGACCCTCTTCTCCACACAGGTGGCAACACAGTGAGGGAACACCTCTGTGGTAGCCGCGAGAGGTGGCATCTCCACAGGAACAGTCTCCTTGGCCAAAACCACAGCCTTTCAAGACAGAGGGACATGGTGAAAACCAGCCACTGCCACCCCCAAGCTCCCTTGGCCCACCCGCTACGACTCCTGCCAGGCAGGCAGGCACAGCCCCACACCATCTGCTTCCCTCATACATCCCACACTCGACTCAGCCCCGTCAGCACCACAGCTCAGCGACCGCGGCGTCCTCACACCACCCTCTTGTCCACCACAACCAGGCCCAGGCCAGCCCTCAGCACCACCAGTGGGACCCTGGAGCCCATGTCATCATCAGGGACGGGTCCCTGTCAGAGCAGCATCCCCTGCACGGGGGCTGAGGGAGCAGGGGTGCCCTCAGGTACCTTCTCCAGCGGCGGTGCAAGGTCCGCGAGCGCTGTGGACGCATCAACCTGGCTGGCTCTGCCATTGCGGCGGCTGCCTGCTCTCCCGCTGTGCCCTTTGCTGGGCTCCACGCTCCCAGTGACTCTGGCATTCGGCTCCTCGTCAGTGGGAGCCACTTTGAGGTATACCGCCCGCTTGGCGCTGGGGCCGCTCTGGGTCCCTGGGCTGGCTGGGCTTTTCCCTCCCAGGGTCTCGCTTCTTCCCGGAGCACGCTTGGGGTTGGAGGGCTCTCGCCGGGACCTCGGCAGCTCTGCGCCTTCAGCCCTCGGCTCTTCAGGGGCCAGCTCTGCAGAAGCAGCCTTCTCCTTCCCGTTCTCCCAGCACGTGGCCCCCTTGGCCAGCTCTTTGGATCCATCTTTCCTTCTCTTCTGTGAAAAGCAGCGCAGCACAGTGGGAAGATATCCAGGTAGCAGCACCCCTCACGCTCTCTGCCACCCCCTCACCCTCACTCCCCCTTCCCAGAGCGCATCAGGTCTCTGCTCCACAACCTGGAGCTATGTGGCAGGCAGGAACAGGGGTACGATGACACCCCCTCCCTGGGACAGGCAGCTGGCTCACTGCCCTCACACAGCACGTGGATGTAGGATGTGTCCCACGGTGCTCCCTGGGCAGCTCAAGAGCAGGGAGCAAAACCCTCACTCCAGCTCCCTGGGGCTCCGTAAGCTCCCTCAAAAGGCAGATCCTCCCCCTCCTCACCAGAAGCGAAGACCAGGTATGGAGTGGGATCTTCTTCTGAAGCACAAGCTGTAGAAAGTTGCCCTTCTTGCACTGGACCTTGCTGCAGGAGCTCTCAATCTCCTCATAGAACTGACAGCTCCACTGGCGCCCATCTGCAAGCAGGAGGGGACCGTACCTCAGGCTGTGCTCCAGGCAGCTGTCACCTAACCCACAGCCCCTTTCACCTGCCCCAGCGATCAAGGGAGCACTCATCCAGAGCCAAGGAGGCTGTGGGCAGGCTGCCACCATACGCCAGGAGCCTTCAAGGCTTCAGGCAGCTTCCCCAGACTTGCTTTGTACATCTGGCTGGCCTCCTTCCCAGAAGGAAGGCCCTGGGCCTCCCTGCCCTCACGGGCACAGCCACTTTTCCAAGGGATACCCAGGGCCGACTCAGTCATCCCAGCGAGCAGGGGACAGAGACGCAGCAGTGGGCACTTGTTCACTTGGCACAGAGGCCAGCTCCTGCCCTCTCCAGCTCTACACCCTTCTTATTTTACGCTGCTCTCATATCAGCCCTGCCTGCTGGCTGAGGCTGTGCCAGCTGACAGCAGGGCATTGCCTCTGAAGGCAAGGTTTTATGCCTGCCTGGATCAGCCCCACGTCTAGCCCAGAGCTGCGCCAAGCCCCGCGGAAGAAACGCCTGCAGCAGCCGCTCTGTTCCCCATACCTGGTAGTTTGACCACACAGTCCGTGTCGGTGAAAGCAGCATCCACATCCTCCACCTTCAGAGCTCCACTGCCCAAGTTCAACTTGACAATGATCTCGTCAGCGTTCTGCTTCCAGTCCAGCAGCAGCTCTAGGAAGAGGGACGGAAGCATCACCCACTCGCTGGGGCATGAGTCTGCAGCGCCCACTCCTCGGCTGAGGAATGCGAGCCTGAATGCACACGCAGTTCAAGGAGCTCAACGCAGGGGACACAGATCATGCCAATTAAACGGGACACTTGCAACCTGCTCTCATCAGGCCACGAACAAGAGCACAGGTTGTGGCAGGGCAGGTGAATCTGGTGGGAACCGGAGAGACAGAAAGGCAGCGCTGCTCTCGGCCCCGTCACGCGCAGCTGCGGCGGCTGGGAAGTAGGGGTGGCTCCTGCCAACTACAAAGCAATTGCTGCTTTCCCAGGGAACAAGGAAGCCCCAGAATTACTCTGAGGGATTCAAGTGGACTCTGGCCACAACCAGAAATTGCTGCTTCCCCTTTGCATATGGAAATCAAGCAGCCCAGCTGTTGTACAGTACAGTACCAAACACTGTAGTCCTGCCAGGTGAGCACTGTTAACACGGCTGAAGCACGGGTGGGCCGGCCAGCTGGGCAAGCAGGCCACAGCCAGGGAGAAAACGGTGTGGCAGCGTTGTTCCGCTGCAGGCAGTACCCCCAGCAGGTCCCTGCCAGGCTCCAGGTCTGGCCCTGTGGCATTCTGACATCTTCAAGGCAAGAAGGTGATTTCAATCACCTTAATTTTAATCAGGTTCATTCTGCCATCTGTGGCACAGGGGTGTCCTACTCCAGCTGTCCTCAAAGCAGGCCTGGACCAAGGCAGAAACCGGCCAGCAGCACCCGCTGGGTGACGTGGATTGGGATTTTCCCAGCCCAGCCCAGCTCAGAAACGAGCAGGACAGATGCAGGCAGCGAGACATCCCAGGACTGTGCTCGGCGACACGGTGACAGCAGAGTCAGAAGCAGCCTGCCACATGCCCAGGGCCTCCTCCTTGCAGACAGCCCTTCTCCGCCCCAGGAATGCCGTGTCCCGTTCAGACAAACGCTGTGGCAAGGAGCGCTCAGGTTAGTTCTGCTCCATGCCAGAGCACGGGACAACAAGGTGAGAGCTTCAGACCCCTCGGCAAGGGCACTCCATGGCCATGCACTGACAGCCAGCGCACACCTTGACTTACCCTCCTCTGAGTCCTTCTCCTGGGCAGTCTCAGCCTGCTCGTGCTCAGGGCGAGACACTGGTGGGCAGAGAAGCAGAGCGTGGGCAGATCTGTCATTCTGTCACCTCAGAGCACAGGCCAGCACGCTGATGCCCAGAATTTCACACATTGCCTCCATCTCCCCCGAGCCTCTGTCCAGGCCTTTCATCCTGCATGTGCTGCTCATTTCCCTCTGCTTCCTCACACCTTTCCCCTCCCCGGAGCCCTGCCTGTAGCACCACAGCAAGTCAGCCCCCAGGACGGCTGCTCTGGGCCACACCACCACACCCCAGTCTAACCAGCACCACACTGGGAGCAACACAACATTACTGCAGCACGCAGACAGTGCTGCTTTGAGGCACATTTCAGTGCGAAGCTTGTGGCAACTGGGCTGTGTGCCCCTGCTCGGCGCACCAGGCTCTCAGCCTCCAGCCGTACAGAGGAGTCCTGCCTGGATCTGAGAGGGAGAACCTGATGTTTGGTCGTGCTCAAATCAATTCTGCTGTAACGAGAGAACCATGCGGCCCAGCTGCACTTTAACACTCCCATTCCTGTGCAAGCTGCCAATGTTCACGGTCAAAGCTTCCTTCCAGATCAGGCTGGGGAACCAAACTGACCTGACACCTAATCCCCGCTCCCCGCAGGGTTACTTCAGACAGCAGAAGTGTCTCAGGGCCTGCTCCACCCCCACCGGGCAGTGAGCTCTGCCATGCAAGGGGTTCAAAACAACAGCACCTTGTCCTTGAGCAGAGAACCGGCAGCAATGGGAGCTGTAGTCTCCATCCTGGAGCGCTCAGAGGGATGTCACTGCCTCCCTTGACCAGCTACAAACCAGTAGGAAAACTCTGCTGACCACCGCAGTCACTGGTGCGAAGGTGCTGGTGGGGCTGTCAGCGTGAGAAGCGCTGCAGCAGCACTGCCTGCAGGATCTACCGCCTGCTCCAGCCCCTCGGCACCCCTGCACAGTGGGGACGGAGGCAGCATGGCTGCACCGCAGCCCCAGGGAAGGCAGGAGCCCCCCCACATCAGAAGGTGTGGAGCGTCCGGCCTTACCAGAGAGACACAGCACACCTCCCACACAAGAGAAGGCACGATGCTGTGCTCTCTGCACTGTGCGGCTTCGCATCGGGAACTGCAGCCTGCTGTTCCAGCACAGGCCTCAGCAAATGCTCATTTACCTCACCCTGTAAACAAACCTGTGATTTTGAGGTTACAACAGTCGTAATGGAGCAGGCACAGAAATCAAGCAACTTTCCAGGGCCGCGGGAACTCTCGCCTGCCTCCTGCCCGCAGGCATTCCCTGCCCCACACCGGAGCCTGCGCCTGAAGCATCGTTTTTGTCACTGGATATGCAGCAGCTACAGAGGGAGTTACTCCACGGCAACTGTTCCACTTGAGCCACACCTTGCCCTGACACAGAAGCTAAAGCACCAGCCTCGCTCGCAGGCCCTGCGCTCGGTGGGTGCTGTCAGCATCTGGCTGCTTCCTTGCAGCCTCTGGCCTTGGCAAACCGATGGGGAAGCAGCGCCGCCTCCAGCTGCAAGAGCACTCGCAGGCTTCAGTCCCACTCCCTCTGCATGAGGGCATCCCAGCCCCAGCCAAAAGCAGAGTCTAGAAACAACCACTGGGGCCAACTCCAGGCTCAGGCTAACAAGGCCACGGGCCTGACCTTCCTCACATAGCCCGGGCTAAGCAGCACCTGAAGGAAGGAGGCTACAGGTCCAGGGAGGACACTGTGCCAAAGAGGATCCTACATCACACGGGTTACCATCGGCTGCAGGAAGCGATTAGTTAAATCTGTTTATCCTGCAGCAGATGGCTGCGAGGCTCCCACCCCGCGGGGCCGAGAAACCGCAGGCCAGCTCGCCGCAGCGCTGCCGAGGGGCTCTCACCTTCCTTGCTCTCCTGGTTGGCTCGATCCTTCTGCTTCTTCTTGTTGGTGGCATCATCCAAGCCCCGAGACACTCTCCTCTGGCCAGGGGCATTGGTGCTGCTGGACATTTTCAGCCGTTTGGAGGACACAAACGGCCCACCGGGGTCGGTAATGGAGTCTGGGTCAGGGGTGCGACGTTTTCTTCCTGGCCCAGCTATCTTGGCGACTCTCTGTGGTCAAACTCTCTGGCAAGGAACTAGAGGCCTAAAGAGAGGAGAGAGCGTGCGTGGCAGGAGGAGCGGGCGGAGAAGGCCCAACAGCATCAGGATCCGCTCTCTGCCCCAGCACTGGGCCCTCCCAGGGCCAGTGCCCTCACACGACCTTCACTGTGGTGTTTACAGGCAGCCCCACACAGCGCTCGGTGAGGAAACCTACCTCATCACAGCTGTTACAAGGCTTATTGCCAAAAGCACGGGCTTGTCAGAGCTCCCAAGATACAACCCGGGGTCTTCCATATGTGGCAGACATTAAAAACCTGGAAAGCAATTGTCACGCTCACAGCTCCCACTACAGGAACACCGGCCCAGAGGAGCCGCCGGCACTAACAACACCCGCAGGCAGAGCCAAGGGCAGGGACACAGGGAGGCCCCGATCCGCAAAATTCAGGCTCCAGGGTCAACCGGGGCAGCCGGCCCCACGGCTCGGGGCAGCAGCTATTTCGGTCAAGCTGTGCCCCACGCAAGAGGGCGGGAACGGGAGCGAGTAACACCCTAAGAAGGAAGAAAGGGAAGAAGCAGGAGCAGGCCCGGAACGGTCTCTTGTGACAGATGAGAGCCGAGAGTGGAGCTCCCTGGCAAGAGGAGAGTTCCTCCCCCTCCACCCACCAGCTGGGAGCTTAACCAACACGACTGCACCTTGCATATTCATTTACAGACAGCGCCAGTGGGGCCTGGCCTGGAAACAGGACACCTCTGCTGCCCGTGCCCCACGGAGACGTCCCCTCAGACATGCCCTCCGAGGCAGAGCCAGCTCCCCTGCGGGGTCTGGGAGCTGCTGGCCCAAGATCTGGTCTCAGTTTCGCTCTCTGGTTTTGCTTCTGGGTGTTCACGGCTTTGACAGAGGAGAGCTGGAACAACCTGCTGAAAACGGTCCCGCTCGAGGTGCCTGTGCGGAGGCGGTGAAAGCAGAGAGCTGGGCAGGCATCCTCCCTCGCAGCCCCAGCTGCACACCCTGGCCCCGGCAGCGCTCACCGGTCCGCAGGGCTTTGCTGCGGGGGAGCGGGCCCAGCCGCGCGGATCCTGCCCACCCCCCGGTGCACTGATTCACAGCTCATCCTGCGGCCCCGCTCCCGTCTGAGGACACAGAGCTGAGCCCGACAGCATCTTGGCCTGGCCCAGCTCCGCTGCGCCAGCTGCCTTCAGCGGGAGGCGAGCCGTGCCCTCGGAACACCCTGTCCTGCCCTCACCCGCATACCAAGCACAGACCCCACAGCTCCCGCTCGGGCACGGCTGGGAGGCACCTCCAAGGGAAGCGCTCGGTCGGCAGCAGTGTGCGGGCAGCTCTGCGCTGCCCACCCCACATCACTGGGGCATTTGTGTTCTAGCAGCGCTCGGGGCAACAAGTAGCCACAAACACGGAGTTGTAGCCACAAACTGCAAGGGACCCCAGAGAGCAAAGCAGTCCTACCCTGCCCTCGGCTCCAGCAAAGCCAGCCTCACGACAGGCGCTGTGCCCAAACCGCTTCTCTTCAAGCCAAACCGCTCTCGTAGCCAAGAGCCATTGAAGCCAAGCGAAAACCGAGCGCCGAGTCCAGCCTGGCTGCCTGGCACAGACAGCTCCCACCACCCGCGGCGGAGGGGCCCGAAACAACCCGGGGACGGGGATGCTGAGCAGGGCCCAGCGTCAGCCCTGGAAAGCTTGAAGGAACGCAGGAGGACAGCAGTGCCTCCCCCAAGCTGCTACACACACTGGGTCTCCCCAGGACGCAGCAGTGCCGCTGGCTGCAGAGGGCACAGAAAGGGCCTCGGCAGCGGTGAACGTGGCTGTGGGTCGCAAGGCTGGACCTCTGACACCAGCAGGCCACTGCTGCCAGCTGCACGCTGTTACTGAGCTCCAGTCCCCACCAACACCGAAACAGGTTGGCTACAAAAGCTTCCTGGTGCTGAGAAAGCGAACCTGGGCTCAGCAGACACGGGAAAGTGTTTTTTGCAGAATTTCTTTCACCTCCAGGCTGAGAACCCCAGAAGGAGTGAGACAAGAAGCAGCAACTGCTTCATGCAGGGCCAGGTGAGGCTCCACGGCCTCCTCCCTGTGCCTCTGAAGGGGTGGCACAGCGTAACTGCCGGGCAGTGCGACAACAAACTCCGTGAAGGGTCCTGGAGGGCTGAGAAAGGATGGTCCTCTGCCCGAGGAGGGGTGAGGAGAGCCAGGGTTGTGTGTCTGCTGCCGCTCCTCCGGGAGAAGCCTGCTGCTCTCACACCTCGCTGAGGGCTTGGCTCCCTTGGGTGCTTTGCCGACAGTTATTCCTAATGGCAGGCAGGAACTGAGCGGGGCTGGAGCGCTGCCCGATTCCAGCTGCCAGACCGATGGCAGCCCGAGGCCGCTGCAGGCACCGTGGCATTTTGGAGGCGTGCAGGCAAAGCACAGGTTATTCCCATTCACCTGTCCTAATCCCTGAGACTTTTTGCCTCTCTGCCATCAGGAAATGTGCAGCCAGGTGGGATGTTCACCCCCGCGATGTGCAGGGGCACGGAGCTTTTGGCACTGCCGATGTCGGCACTACAGGAGCCGCTGCAGGGGAGAGATGGTGAAAGGCCACCCTGGCTGAATGCCAGGTGTGCTTCCAAGAAGCTCCCGATGGGCTGGGCGCTCGTACAAAACCTTACTCAATCCTCCTCCAAATGGGGAAAGCCTGGCCACGCTGCTGAGAGAGGAGGTGTCTCCTTGCCCTCTGCTCTCCCAGCCTTTGTGCTGGTGTGAGCACCCACGTGGCTGCAGCGCGTACTAGATCAAGACAGCAGCCAGACCAAAACTGTTTTCTGCTGAGTTTGTCTTACCCTAGAGCAGCCCCCCAACCCAGTCCATGCTGGGGCTGCACAAACACTTTCCCTGGCCAGAGGAAAGGGAGAACTTGGGAGGGACGGGCTGGGGAGAAGGGCCGCCCCGTCCCATGGCAGCACCATACTGGGCCACAGTAAATGCTCACAGAAGAACAACAGAAGGTGCACAACAAAATACAGTCTGTCCCTCGTGCTTGGAGCACATTTAGGACTCAGCAGGAAGAGGCCCCTTGGTTCTTGCCTGCAGCACCCCCTGCTCAGCGCCCAAAGGCCTTTACTGGGGTGGCTGCAGGGCAGGTTGGCTGTCCCCCAGCCTCACCCTTCCACACGGACCTTTGGCTCCTGCACATCCCAAATACAGCCGACAGAAACACTCCCTTCACTGGCACAAGTTCTTTTGTCATCTTCCGCTCCTCGTCCCCCCGAGGGATCAGAAATCTCAAGACTCAGACTCATCTCTTACTTCAGTTTCTCGGCGCGCCCAACCCACCGGCGGAGCCAGGATAAGCACGGAGCCGCTGAGGGCAGGCGTCCAGCCCAGGGCTGCTGCACATGCCATGGGCATCCCCGTGCCCCCAGAGCCCCACGCCAGCAGGCAGCCCTTACAGCCGTGCCGCGGGGGAAGCCCGGCCGGCCCAGCTCCCCGTGGGCCCTGACGGGTCTCTGGGGAAGATGAGCCTGACCGGAGCCCTGGAACAGGCTGCCCAGGGAGGCTGCAGTCTCCTTCTCTGGAGATATTCCAGACCCGCCTGGACAAGGTCCTGTGCAGCCTGCTCTGGGTGACCCTGCTACGGCAGGGGGTT
>Ga0065711_1038882_pt1 | contig 18318 bp, 7 predicted proteins | sample Hoacrofraction12_FD_59098 | JGI IMG/M metagenome (GOLD analysis project Ga0065711, IMG submission 59098) | Hoatzin crop microbial communities from Cojedes, Venezuela - Epithelial fraction 12 v2 (version 2) | ecosystem: Host-associated > Birds > Digestive system > Esophagus > Crop | place... | reverse complement strand
GCCCATGTCCTTCCACTACATTCCTTAATGAGAAAACAGGGATTAGTGTAACAGTTACATCGTTAGATCACTATGCATGCAGAAATACAAGTTACAGTACTAAAGACTACTAAAAACTAGAAAATATTCAGGCTTTTTTTGTTACAGTTTCACGTTTCTTACAATCCCCTCTATCACTAGTAACCTTGTGAGTTGCTCACATTGTAACTTGGGTACCAAGGTTAAATGTTAAAAATTATGAGTAAATTGTGAAGTTCTCTTCACAACTCACAGTTTGCCAAATGAATAAATGTAATGTTTACAGATTTGGTTTCTACATATAATCAATTGCAGTGTCCAATAGCAATTTCCAAACATTTGTTTGGATTTGGTGATCTGTTCAGAGGCTAAAAAGTATCTCCCTTCAAAAAGAAAAGCATATTCTTAATCCGTTCTCTTCACTGAAATCTTGTTGAAATGCTTTTTCAAAAATTACAAGAAAAAGTTTAATTCAGAAAGGCTTAGAAAATTTATTTCAGAAAATTGGAAATAATAAAAAATGAGGTTCAATCAAACTTAAATGTGTCCCAAGGTACATTCTGTAGCCAAGGCTGAAATCTGCAGCAATGAAAAGCTAGACCTTACAACCAAACCTGAGACCAAATTAATTGTTCTGTGATGGGAAGAAAATAAACCCAAACTCCAATCACAGAAATAGTTTATTCTGTTACTCAGGCAGCAAACAGATGTATCAGAAGGCTGTCTTGGCTATGAAGGCAACTCGTGGTGTTACAGAGGACCTGGAAGCAGTGACAGGCTACAAAAGAGGAACTTAGAAGCATTGTCCAAGCGTGTAGAGATGGTGTCAGGAAAGTCAAAGCTCCACTAGAATTAAGACTTCCAAGGGATATCAGGGGCAAGATGAAACCTTCTACCTCTGCATTAGCTTGTAAGCACATGTCCAGATGGGCTGGTTCCAACGATGCTCAGTGAGCTGGCTAAAGTGGTTGAAAGACCATTCTCTCATATTTGAAATGTTATAGAGATAAGGGTAAATTCCTAATGGCTAGAAATAAATAAAAGGCCAAAAGGTCATCCCAAGACGCTACAGACTAGTCAGCCCCACTTCAGTCCCTGGGAAAGTTAGTAAGCAAGTTCTCTTGGTAGCTGTTTCTGGATGCACGAATGAGAAGTAGATTTGGAACAGTGAGTGGGGACCTACCACTCATAAATCAGGTCAGATATATTGTCTGGATTTGTAGACAAGAGGGTAGTAGTGGACATCATTTTCCTTAACTTTATCAAGGCTTTGGACAATGTCTCCTGCAGTATTCTTGTAGTCAGTTTGGAACATGGCAGTTTGGATGTGTGGGCTATCAGATGGGTAAAAATCTAATGAGGTCAGACTCTATATAGAGGCTGGTAACAAGTGCAGGTGTCTATCCTGGGACACGTCCCATTCAGCTTCACTAATGACTGAACGTGGAGTGCACTCTTCTCAAGTTTGCGGATTCCATGAAACTCAGAGGACTACTCAATATGCTTGAAGGCAGCCCTGCCATTCAGAGAGACCTTGACAGGCTGGAGGAATGTGCCAACAGGAACGTTGTGAAACTTAGCCAGAACAAATATAAAATCCTGCAGCTGGTAAGGAAGAGCCCCTGGCAGCAGTACAGGCTGGCGACTGACCGACTGACTGATGAGTAGCTCTGCAGAAAAAATCCTGCGGCCCTTGGTAGACAGCAAGACAAACATCAGCCAGCAGTGTGCCCTGGCAGCAAACAGAGCCAACAGCATCCTAGCCTATATGAATAGCACACACAGAGCAGATTGACAGATGGGTTGTTCTTCCTCTACTAAGCATTTGTCAGACCTCATCTGGAATAGTTTATCCAGTTTCAGGCCCCACAATAACAGGAAGATATTGATCAGCTGGAGCAAGTTCAGCAGAGAGCCACCAGTAGAGCTGGGGGCAGGAGCACTTATTCTGTGAACAGAGGCTGAAGAAAGAGGGTTTGTTTAGCCTGGAGAAGAGACAACTTCAGAGTCACCTAACAGCACCTTCCAGTATCTATGAGGAGGTTACTGGGAAGGTGGAGCCAGGCTCTTCACAGTGGTGCCTGGTGGAAAGAAGAAAGCCGATAGGTAAAACCTGAAAGATTTATACTGGCTGTAAGGAAAACTTTTTTCATTTGAGCTAGAAAGCACTGGAACAGGTTGCCCAGATAAGTTGTGCAGTCTCTGCCTTTGGAGACTTTCAAGACACAACTGGATAAAGCCTTGAGCAACCTGATCTGATCTCACTTCTGACCTACCTTGAGTCGGAGGTTGGACACAAGATCTCCTGGGGCCCCTTCCAGCCTGAACTATCCTATGACCCTGTGATACTAAACTTTCCTAAGTATCCAGAATCAGCAGAAAGGAGGGCAGAGAACATTTTTGTTGCACATTTTTATATAAGCTTTGTAAAAATTCAGGATCCTAAGCAAATACAAATAAATGGAGAGAGCAGAAGGAAAGAAGACTGACTGATCTCTTAATCAGTGTTCCTAAAATCACGGTATATCTTGACAACTATGTTAGGAAATCAATTGCTTTGATTTATATTTATGAAAATAAGTTTAGAATCTGCTAGAATAAAATGTTCCCCAATGAAAAACAATTATTTTCTACTGTATTCTATGCATTTTTTTCAATTTGTTAAATCTCAGTAAGCTTCTTCTAACCTAGGTATAACTCTTATAGACTGATAAACGCAGGGTTTAGGATTAGGAGTGGCTGTAGTCCAGGAATAGATTAAGGGTCATATGACTCCCAAATACTAATGAAAGCCATATTATCCGTATGGGATATTTGTCCTAGAGAAGGCAATTCATAGGAAGTAGGAGAGACATCAGGAAGTGAGAGATCCAGGATTTGATTAGCATTATTACATCAAGTCTGTGGCACCATTTTTTACCATTTATCTTTGCAATAAATTTACACTATTAGAAAGAAACACTTCGCCTATAGCAAATCAATGTCTGTTTTACCACGCACACCCACACTGCTTGTATTTCATGACATTAATGTAATTTCAAAACATAAACCATGAAACATATGACTTCAATACAATAAGACTGCAACTGTACATATATGTCTCTTTCCCCATAATCACTTTTTTAGCAATATTTTGTCCTTGCTTAGCCAAAAAGATAAGTTCCAAATTGCAGTTCAGCAGACTCAAAACAAGTTGCGATATTTTATTCACCCACAAAAAAACACCTTAATTCTCAGTAGATTTCGACTTGATACCCTGTATAAATCTTGTTTCCTAGAGATTTGTCTCAATCATACCTATGCAACATAGAGGAATGAATATAATTCCACAGATTCAGTGGAGAGCAAAGGTAGTACATCCACATAGCGAATGTACTGTAAGTTCTTTTTAGGTTTAAGGTATACATTTTAAAAGTATGGAAATTTTGAATCACTTGTACAAAATCCATTTGTAAAATAGAACTGAAGGTTTAGGCTGAATAGAAAGGATATGCAATTTTTTTGACCACATAAAAAAACAATGCAAGAAAAAATATGAAGAGGAATAGAAGAAATTAACATTTAGGTCACTGAAAGCATAGCACAGCAAGTAAGACATTATCTGGAAAGAAGTTTCACCAGGAAATTTCTTTAATTAGTTTCAGTCCTCAGAGTTTCAGGGATACCAAAAAATGAGTTATAATCCTTTGAAATCTATCAATAAACGATTAGCAGGAACTCTGACAGTTTCTTATCTCTGGTTCAGGAGAGCTGTTACATGTCTTTAATATAACAACAGATGTCTTAATAGCATGACTTTCCTGATATTGTCCATACATATTCTAAGCTAATATTCAGCACAAATCAAAGGCCTTTCAGAGTTCTGGATTGTATAGTCTTCACATCACAAGAAAGGCAAGGCCATAAGGAACATGTATCATTGAGAAAGAATCCATTAAACACAACAGTAAATCTTCTCATTCTGAAATTTGTAGTTAAATCCTTCTCACTCTCACGACAAAATTGAAACTCTATTGACGTATTAAAACTGTTCCATAAATTTTAACAAAAAGAAAGATTTCCTATTGATCTGATATTAACACAATACAAGGTTACCTGATATTTTGACAATCATCTGATTAATTACTTAATTTCTGCAATACAAGAACCTAAGTACCATACACCTGAAATATAAACATTTTTTATATCACCTCCAAAATCTTAAATTACAATGTTAACATCACAGAAGAGCGCACTAGCAGAAAAAGACCTGAAGTCTTTCATCCATGACCTAAAGGATTTATGAACAGGTGAAAAGATGAAGGAGAAAAAAGTTGGTGACTTTTAAAGCTTCTTAATTTTAGGCTTAGCTCAGCATATTTAGATGTGCAATTTGAAGCAGAACAACCTCCCAAATGATGTGACTGTATTCTGCCAATAAAAATAAAGGTCCTTAATGCACAACTGATTTCACACTGATATTGACTGTCTACACAGGTGTGTAGACATCTGGTAATATGTATTTTAAAACATATTTTAGAAAGAGTACTTGACTTTAAAGCTAAATGAAATTTTCTCAGTCAGTAAGCATTGAAAAAATGCAATTATGGAGAAACCAAATATGATTTCAAACCTCAAAAAATATCAATATTATTTTTTCCGACATATTCAGAACTCTTTGCTGTTGGTGACAATAAAGAGTTAGATTTATGGAATCTAAAAATAAAAAGGAGAAAAAGAACACTTTTTTTTTCCCCTTAAATAGAAATATTCCTTTCTGGAGGGATAGTTGTTTATTTAACCTGTGCAATGCAGAAAACACAAAAATTGGGAGCTAGTTTCTGGCATTTCTCATAAGCACCTGTGCAAGAATTCCTTTGAGGGACAGGTGCTCCACGTTCTCACACTTGCAGCAAACAAGGAGTCTCAAAAAAGGTTTTAAAAACCTTTCAAAAACCTGTTTATCTGGCAACAGTGACCCAAACTCATAGCTATTGATTTAATGAGTTTCCACCCAGCCTTTTTTGCAAATTCAGAGATGCCCCTCTAGTCCTTAAATATTTTTAGATGTATTTCAATAAAAAATGAAGACTTTACACAAAATAACACCAAATAACTCACAGTAATCTAATAGTATGTTTGATCTTCCCTCATCTTTTGAGTCACAAAATGAAATTATAACTGTTACTATTTACATATAATTTTTCATCTGTATTAATGTCCGCTCATAATGCAGCATCTTAAGGGTTTATTGTTCATTACTATGCAGCTACAAGCTATTGTAGTGAGAGCTGAGCCTGTATCAATTCTTTGCTCAGAAGTTAAATACAATTTCCAGCTTTTTCAGTGACAACTTTTTGATATCTCTGAATTGAAACATTTCATTTTGTACAGTAGACCTGAAGGACTTAGCTTTCACATAACATGAAAAACTGTCAGGAAACTACGACCCTGAGCCGGAAGCTCAGCAGGTCAGTATGCAGGATATCTAAAACTTTAGGCTCTTCTTTGGCCAGGAACTATCGTCCCCTTGCTGCTAATCATCTCCGCTGAAGGACTGGAGTCATGGGTTCACTGGGGTTTCACAAGCCGTCACTTAAAGAGCAGCAATAAAATGAAGCAATAAAATGAAGCAACTCAGCTGTAATTCTTATTCTTAGTTCCTGAATTAATGAAAATTTACAGATAGACATTTTGGAGTTTGGTTAACAGTTTTCCTAGTTAATGCATTCACTTTTTTAATAACTGCAACAATAAAAATCTGATTCCTTCTGAAGTTCAGAAATTTTATCTTAGAGGAGACTAGAATTATAAAACACAAATATGGAAATGGAAATAACAAAAGGAAAATAATATGTCAAAAAAAAAAAGAAGCCAGAAAAATAATCTATCAAAATAGGTCACTTATTTTTACAAATATTGTGAAAATTGGGGTTGGGGTGTGGCGTATTCTGAGATATTTGTCCTGTATCACACAGGCCTTACTTTATGTATTCCAGAACAGCTCTGTTGCCCAGGGAAAAGGCACTAGTCGGGACATCTTGTGACAAGAAACATAAAACTCACAACTGTATAATGTGGTTAGAAATTTTCCTCAGATCAAAATACCATTTGGCCGTAAATGTTACCCTTGAGACCTTAATTCTAAATACCCTTGAGAATAAAATCTCGAGATATGCAAAATAACTGAGGTTACTCAGCAAACCAGAGTACCGTGTATTAGAAAAAGCAATTTTAAAGACCTGTTGCTTGCTACGTTGCAGGCTATGGTGATTATGGTTTGCCATCATTCAACCCGTCCCCAAACACAGCAGAGCAGTTTGAGTTAGGAGAGTAAGGGCACTGAAAAGTTTTAAGCTTAATACCTTTACAGGCATGATATTGTCTAGAACAGATATATTACACAATTGTACGAAAAATTTTTTATCTTGAACTAGTTATTCCACTGAATTAATAAAATGGGCTTCACTAGAAGATGCCGTTTAGGCAAAGGTTTAAAGAAATGCATCATCCTTTCAGCAAACTCTCGTCTTTCTCACCTATTACTTGATGAAGAGTGATCAATAAACTACCTCAAGACTGACTACGGAAAGTAAGATTTCTTGTGCACTGCTGGAACTGCATACTGATGATCTTCACAGGGGTCAGTAAATAATAGGTATTTTTGCTCTACTACAGTGATGTGTGAAGTCATGTATGATAAAAAAGTGCAGCAATAACGTATTCCAGAGAACTCTCTCAGATTGGTTACTCCTCTCAGGGTTTCATCTGGTAAAAGAGTTCCCATTAGATGTTCACTGATCATTGTAAGTCTTGATATATAATACTGCACTGCACTCATTTTCTAATGCTTAGCACTATTGCAGAACATTTTGTTGATTAATACTGATTCTTGGCAGAGAGTTCCATGTGTTCCTGATTAATTCAGTCTAAGGTTGCTCCTCTATTTTTTTTCACATTACTAATTAGTGGGCAAAGCAAAACTTTGCACTCCCACAATATGCTCTCCCAGCTATGATATATACTTGGCAGCTGGGTTTATGTTGTTAATGCGCTTTGGACAACCGTTCATTGAATACCAGATAAAACAAAATCACAGTTCCAATTACAATTTAATTTTCCTTTCTGATGTCGCATGTACTATTTCTCAGTCATTAAAAGCAGCATTTATATTTTTTTGTATCTTATATCATAAACTTTCCTTTTGTTGTATGCTGTAGTAGTCTTGACAAAATGCTGATAGCAAATTAGACACTTTAATAGTTGTATTTGGTAAACTTGAATAAATTAATTAAGTTTCCAAGCAGAGATTAGGTAGAATGGAGGTTCTTCAACTAATTACTTCAATTTTAAAAGCTCCTTCTTAGCTGCTTTTTATAATACAAGATGTATCTAAGTAGATGGATGCCTCCCTGCTTGAAGTGACTGCTCCTTGGAGTTTTAAACGTTCGTTGAATCAGAAGTACTCCAGCCTGAACAGCCTGGTGATTATCTCCTTTCTAAACTTTACTGGATGCAGAGGAATCCAGGCATTTCTCATAACGTGCTCAAAACACACATACACTCACATACATATCTAGAAAACTAAATCTATCATAAAATAAAGTTATGACCTCTGTCTATTCTAAAATGACTGGAGGGAGACCAGCTGCCATTCATCTTTCTGAAGTGGTAACTTAGTGATTATAAGACTTTCCTATTAAATATCACAGTGATTTTCAAACTCTCCTACACCTATATTTCCAAAACACTCATTTTCCAAACAACTGGTACTGAGGAAACAGATTAAGGGAAAAGCACCCTGCAAGGACAATGCCCTTGTAAAGCCTAAGTGAAATGGAAAGGAAGATGAGAAAGACAACTTGCTTCACTGCACTATTTCTACATGCCATGTAGATACTGTTCAATGTAACTAGAGAATTAGTTGTACGAGCTGTGACCAATGAGTGTCCGAAACACTAGAACAGAGAATCAGTTGGCTCTGCCAAACTACTCTTGCCATGTAAAGTTTGATTTATTTTCTGCAAAACTCAGACACAAAAGCAGACTGAAACCCCAGCATGATTTAAAGCCTTTGAGATCAAGGCTTGCATCTTGTTGTCAAGATGTGTGGATTTTAACTCTCTTATGCTGAATGAAACTCTTCTCCCTGCAGAGGGTTTGTACCAGTAGGACTTTATATAACAAGTAACACTTTTATGGCCTCTTTTAAAATAAAATATTCCTGCTTTGAAATACATATCTCAGGAGAGGCTACTAGTGTCTCAGTGTCAAAGATATAGAGCCCTCCAACATGTGACCATGCTCTTGAGAGAGATGGTGTTTCAACACAGTATGGCAGACAAAAATTATTTGTGGGATTTTTAGAACGTAGTGGAAAAGCAGTGCACTGTCTCCTCCCCAGAATGCTTTATCTTATTGCAAGCAAGAAAACAGTAGTTTGTGACTAATAACAGCAAATCAGTCTAATACAGTAAAGGAAATTATGACTTTTTTTTACTTCCAGCACTTAAACTGCATCAGGAATCATCATGTATTTACATATGAATTAATAGTACAGTAATATTTACTGTACTCATTATAGAAGATCACAGGAGTGCACTGCTAGGCTGCAGGCACATGATTTGACCACTGACCAGGTGCTGGCTGAGGTTAAGCTGACTCAGCAGGATGTAGAAAACAGCTGGATATGACAGGTAACAGTCACAGACAGCACCATGAAGGATGTCTGGATCTCACGGGTATGCAAAGGGAGTTACATGGGAAAGGGCTAAGACTCACAGACACTTGGGGTGAGTGCTGGGCCCCCTCAGGGAGAGCAGTCACCCAAGGTCATGCACCTCCAGGGTCACCCAGATAGCAGTGTCAGAAAAATCAAATTTGGGTATAGATGTAGGAAAGCTGGGATCGAAGAGGAAAGACTAAATGGAAGCAGGTTGTATGCTTATGGGACAGAGAAGGACAGAAACAAGTGTAGTAAAAGAAAAGGTCAAGGAACCAGAAAGCAGATAATGAGGCAGGCAAATGATGTCATCTTAATCACTCCCTCAGTAACTTTGCAGATGACACCAAGCTGGGTGGGAGTGTCGATCTGCTTGAAGGTGGGAAGGCTCTGCAGAGAGATCTGGACAGGCTGGATGGATGGGTCGAGGCCAGCTGTATGAGGTTCAGCAAGACCAAGTGGCGGGTCCTGCACTTCAGTCACAACAACCCCATGCAACACTACAGGCTAGAGGAGGAGTGGCTGGAAAGCTGCCCAGAGGAAAAGGACCTGGGGGTGTTGGTCGACAGCTGGCTGAACATGAGCCAGCAGTGTGCCCAGGTGGCCAAGAAGGCCAGCAGCATCCTGGCTTGTATCAGGAAGGGTGTGGCCAGCAGGAGTAAGGAGGTGATCGTGCCCCTGTACTCAGCACTGGTGAGGCCGCACCTCAAGTACTGTGTTCAGTTTTGGGCCCCTCACTGCAAGAAGAACATGGAGTTGCTGGAGCATGTCCAGAGAAGGGCAACAAGGCTGGTGAGGGATCTAGAGAACAAGCCTTATGAGGAGCGACTGAAGGAAATGGGGCTGTTTAGTCTGGAGAAGAGGAGGCTGAGGGGGGACCTTATTGCTCTCTACAGCTACCTGAAAGGAGGTTGTAGTGAGGCAGGTATTGGTCTCTTCTCCCAATTAGCTAGCGATAGGATGAGAGGCAATGGCCTCAAGTTGCATCAGGGGAGGTTTAGATTAGATATTAGGAAAATTTTCTTCACAGAAAAAGTGGTCAGGCATTGGAACAGGCTGCCCAGGGAGGTGTTTGAGTCACCACTCCTGGAGGTGTTTAAAAAACATGTAGATATGGCATTTTGGGATATGGCTTAGTAGGCATGGTGGTGTTGGGTGGATGGTTGAACTTAATAATCTTAGAGGTTTTTCCAACCTGTGATTCTATGATTCTATGATTTGCTCACTGTTAGGGATAACTGATGCACTTCATCATTGCAGCCTCAGTAGGACAAGAAAAAAAAACAATTGTCCTGATCAAACCACACCAGTCAAACCCACCCTTCATTCAGAGAGATGGGGCATAGTAGATGCCCAGGACAAATACAAAGGTGACAGACCAAATTTCCAGGTGTCAACTTGCCTGCAGTTGCCCCAGGTCCCATGACATTGTTGTCTTCCTGACCCCTCCCTAACAGATGTTTAGAAATTCCACAAAAGCAACTGGCAAGCTGCATCCTGATCCTGCCAATGAGCTCATCACCAGGGGGTTACTCAAACCCTTCCAGCTCAAATTCTATCAGCCTGTCAGCAGCACCTGGAGAAAGGCTGATCAGTATCAATTGAATTAACCTTGTGTAGGCATGCAAGTAAAAAGACAAGAATTAAATTTATAATAGGATTAAATTTAACCACCACGAGCAGTTAGGTCATTGTTGACTTAGTGTTTCACAGCTATGACTAAAATCAATTTCATAAGCACCACTGGAACATTATCAAATTTTTTTGTAGTAGAAAGGTAAAAGATTTCAGGTAGAAGTGAAGCCAAACACTGTAAATATTATGATCAAGTAGAAATCTGTCAGTCATTGAATTGTCTACTGAGATAAGCTACCTTTCACAGTCTTGAAACTTTTTCAAAGTTAACGAATGAAAAATGTCAATTTCCACAGCTATGGTGTTCAAATTGCTCTTTACCTTACTTCTGAAATGTCGCTTGGAAGATGTACATCTTTTCTCCAACAGGAGATCTAGATCTGTTATTGCAGATAACTTTTTAATCCATTGACATCAGAAAAAAAATTTTGAAAGTTAACTGTAAAGCCATTAGATGGTGTTATTACAGATGGTTCCACAAGTGCAGTTTCACAGTGGGGAAAACCAACAAAACAAAACTCCAAAGCACACAGACACTAATTTCCAGAATCTCCCTGAAATAGTTTTCTGAGAGCATAATCGTATAATTTCTTGAGTCGCTTTTTTTGTGATTTTTTTCCTTGAATTTTAGAAATCTTAATCGCTATTGCCCTTCTGAACAATTATACTTACAGTCAAATATTAAGAGGCTTACACTACTGTACAACCATTCTAGCAGTTTTTTAGCACCTGTTCATTAATCAGATTGCAGTTTCAGATTTATTCTTAATTAATTTTTGGAATTTCTATGCCGGAGTCTATCAGCTCAATCAGTAAACAACATGTGGAAAGATTAGAGATACAAATGTTTCAGAGGGCTGGATTCTACTCATGTTATGTGCTTTTCGCTGCTAAACATTCAGAACCAAAGTTATGCTGACTAGATTTTATGAACACTGATAACACCATTTTTCTATTTCAATGTGCTGGCTTAAATTTGGTTTTCACATGTATCACGACATTAATTTTATTACTCATAAGAGAATGTAGCAAGAGTAAATAAAGATCATTGCAAAAAGACTACATGCTTGAAGTGAACATAATTTAAGCAGATTGAACTATCTAAACATTTTGCTCTACAGTAGGGTGACTATTTGCTCATATAACTTTAAAATATATATTTTTTTATATAAGATTATTTTGGATATTGCATTTTCTTTGCTAAATACAGGACACGACAGAAAAATAGAATCCAGAAGTTGTACTTCAATAGTATATAATTTCAGATTTTTAATAGAACATTTTATTGCAAAACACTTAACTGTATGTATAAAAATATATATATTTGTAAAAGAACATTGTGGTTGCTGCCACAGTATAATAGCACGAAATGTGGAAAGTCTTAAGAGAAGTATTTGCAAGCATGTTTACATCTTTGCAGAATCTTCTCTTGTATTTACAAAGAATTAAAACCACATATATGTAGCATGAAAAGGATCACATGCATCTATTCATCCATTGTTTCAAATCATGAGCTAATTAGGAACAGATCCTAACTGTGGATCTGGTTGTGATATATTAAGGTTTTAAATCATATTTCAAACAGTGTGTAGTGTATGCACAATAAAAAGAAAACTATCTCCAGAAATCATAACCTAAAAATCACTCTCGTCATGTGCAATTTATTTCTGTAATGTGTGTGATGTCTGAATAACTCAATGAAATTAAATACAAAAATAAAGCCCAAAATCTCAGAACAGGATTGAATTTAGCACTTGTCTCGCACAGAAAGCCGTACTGCTGGCTGGCTGAGTCTTCCTTCACCGAGTTTAAATCTGCTGTATGAATGATGGAGAAGTTGCTAGTGGAAATTTGCTCTTACTAGATGAGTGTGACACAAGACTCACCTTGCCCGCCATGCACACAGAGGACTGCAGAGGCAGAGGGCAGCAGGAGAGCCCCAGTGCCCCAGCCAGAGATACAAGCCCCTGCCCTGGCCCCCCAGGGCTGACCCTGAGAGCATCAGCCCCACCATCCCAATGAGACCCAGCATATGGGACCGCTCTCTGGGGCAGTGCACAGATTGAGAGGTCCCTGCACTGGGAGATGGGGTTTATTACAGGAAAAGTATTCTGGGATTATGTGAGACTGTCATGAATGAGTGTTTAGGTCACTCAAAGGATCAAAGGTTTTGTAAGAAAAGATTTTACTGAAAATTAAGAAAACGTGATGTTACGAAGTTCATTGGCAAGGTTCAATCTATTACTTACCAAACGAATGCAATACAAAATTGAAGGAGGCTTTGAGTTGAAAATGATTTATACAGAGTGTAAGAAAGTGTAAGGGGATAGGGAGACCCTCCCATTGAGTTACCAGGTTCAGACTGGACCCCTTCACTTTCTAAACTCCTTCTCAGAGAGAAGCCTAGGTGCGGCTGGAACCAGAACTGACCTTAGATCACAAGAGTTTATGTCTAAGGAATATGTTTAACAGCAATTCATGGTGTGTTCACAGTCCAAAGAGAGAGAGAATCACAGGAAGTCAGCAATTATTAATCACTGATTAACTTAGCATTTACAGAATGATTAACGAGAATTTGCTATTACAATCACAATAATAGACTGTTATGTTGAATTGATTCACACACACACAATCATAAAAAATCCCCTCAAGTTCAGTGAAATACTCGTTTCTAATCAAATGATTTCTCAATGGTCAAAGGTTGAATCTCAAGGAGATCATCCCAGATACTTTGCAAAGTACGCCAAGAAGCATCCCACTCAGAGGGAGTCACAGGGCGCAGCCTGCTGCAGACCGGAAGAACTCAAGGAACCTTCCATGGCATCGCTGTTTATAGGGTCTCAAGATGACTGACTTTAGGCATCAGCAATTTTCCATCCTGGTCACAGTCCACATGATGTTTCAATGCACACCAGCTTGCTATTCTTGCAGTGCAAGCAATGTTGGCTGGTTCTGGGATTGGCAGGTGTGAGGGGGGGCTGCACCACCACAAAGACTTCTTATGAGATGCTTAAAGGAGGAACCAAGGGTGGGGAAATGGAAGGATTAAGATGCTTTGAGGAGGAACAAGCATGGTAAAATAGAGGGAAAGGGGGATAAAAAGGGCCGGTTGCACATAAACAGGCCAGCACTCTTGTCTGGCATGCTGCAATCAGTCTTGCCTTCTGATTAAACTTCATTTCTGACTGTCTGAGGGCTCTCTGTTCTCCGCAATGGTATATGTTTGGGGTCTGAGTGCAGCACTGTATCAGAGCCTGTATGTACGTGGTGCAGCAGCTGGAGAGTCCAGAGTGTGTGTGTAGTGTGTGTGTGTGTGTGTGTGCGCGTGCGCAGGTACTTCATGAATGAGCCTCAGGCCAGACTAGCCAGAGAGCAGAATAAGAAATTTGGGAGCCAGATATCAGAAAGGCTATAGGTCTCTGAAGAGACCAGAGGATGTGAGAGTTGGCTTCTGGACAGATCACGCTGCAAGGAGATTACCAGAGAAGCCAGCAGTCTGACAATCAGCTCCTAGTGGGTCCATAGGTCTGCACCAGCTACTGGAAAGACCCACTTGCATGTCTGATCATGGCACCACTGGGGAGACCTGGTGGATCCAGGGGCCAGCTGCTGGGCAAAAGCCTAAAGCCTGGAGGAAACCATATTATCTATACATAAATATTTTCTATTACTCATCTTTTTCTTGATCAGCCAGAGAAGAGAACAGGATCAGGCCATTTTTGCTGCTTTCATTTTGTCTGTGTTGCTCTGTGTGGCTGTCTGTGTGCATACATATATGTGCATTGTGGGTCTGTGTGTGTGTGTGCCTCTCGGGAACACATGCTTGTCCTTGTTACTGGCTGGACCTGGAGACACAGAACTGCAGCAGCCTCGCCTTTGATGGACTATCAGATATGGCAACTCCTAACAGTCCCTGCTCACAAGACTGTCCTGTCTTTCCCCACCGTATGTTCAAAGTTCAGATTTACAGGACTTAACATTTATTTGGATAGAAAAGAGAAGTGTTTTGAAGAGCCTGAAATAGACACTATCGATTTCTTAAGGGGCAAACATTTGCTATTTGGACAGCTCAGGACAAAGCCTATGTTACAGATAGAAAGGGAAGTGCAATGTAAAGTGAAAAAAAAGCAGTGAGAGCTTTGCAGAAGAAGTTGAGCTGCAATAGAAAAAGATAAAGCAGAGTTTGTACTGAGCAGTAAAATTTGAATACTGAATACAGAGTGAGATGTTGTCAGAAATGTGGTATTCTTATACTGCAATGGAATTCAACTAATTAGCAAGGGAAGATTAAAATTTGGGAGTATTACCATGCACATCTGACCTTCTAACTAATGAAATAAAAGCATCAGCTAAAGCAGTGGAGTTTCACAGAAGTGAATTTATTTCCTAACACTTTAATTCATAAATAGAGAGAAACTATTCACGATCACTCCAGGGGAAAAAGGGGAAAAAAAACCCCAAACAAACAAACAACAAAAACTTTCCAAAAATATCAGTTGAAATGGAAACTTATTACTACATCAAAAAAGTTCCTTCCTTCAAACACGCAGTAAACTACTGTATCAGGCTGCTTGAAAAGTATTAGTTGCTCAGACTCATGTTTGATGTATTTTGGATTATCTGGCTTAATAACTTATCTTTTACTTGTAACGAGACTAATTTAGTATTAAATGTTCATTTACAAATATACTTAAAAACACCGGTTGTATTACCCGTTGGTAATGAAAATACAATAACATAGGTTCTGAAGGACTTAACTCTACAATTTCCATCTGAATTCTCGAAAACTGCAATTAAAATCTGCCAATTATAATGAGTAAACAATTGATCAATAGGCTGGACTACAAAACAATTGAAGAGAAGAATATGGAAAATCACCAGTTGTTTCTAAGGAGATGTTGAAGTCTTTATCTCAATAAAATAATGGGGCCTAAGAAAATCTTATATTTAATGAAGAAACAAATATTCATAGAAGATATTGCTAGGGTGACAGTTATGGTTTACAAAGCATAAATGATAATTCCACAGTCTGGAAGTATGAAAAGATCTAGTGGCTTCTGGAACTTTCAAAGATGTATAATGAATTTTTGTCAAACTGTGAGAAAGATTGTGTTGATGCTGTAACTGGCAGAGGTGTGCTAGCAAATACTTTGGCTTAAAAATCATTCTACTGGGTTTTGCGTAGTCTGCTCTATTTCTGCAACATTGCTTGTGTCTGTTAATCACACATCCAGAAAGAGACAGTAACTGCCACTGATGGATGATGGCTGAAAATATCTCGGTATATGCCAAACAAAAGAAGTAACAGCAAAAAACAGTCCGTACTGTATTATTTTTATGCTGGCAAACTTGGGGCAAATTATTGCCCCTTTGACAAGATACTGGATCCAGCCTTTTTATGCTGGGGACCTTGGTATGAGACACCATAACCAAGAGCTTTGTTGATGTATTGCTACTAATTGCATGCTAATAGGTTTCCTTGCAACTCGTGTAACTCAGCGCTGGATTTCTCTTCAGGAAAAACAGATTAGTATGGGTAAATGTATAACTCCTGGACAAATTTTACAATAAAACGGGAACAGTAATGTACATAAAATACCAAGCTACACGTAAGTCCCTATTTTAAAATGTTAGGAAGGCTGTTCGGTTGCACAAAAAAAAAAATATATGTAAGGTATTTAATGCTTTCAAGTTATACAGAGTTAACTGCTAAAAAAACAAAATTTGTGGCTCACTTGTACATTTATAAACATTTAATCTTTGCTAAACTGAAAATGAAGCTGTTCACCAAGTAAATAAATAAGACAACAGCATCAGCAAAACCCCATAAAGCACTAGTCATACTTCAGCAGTCCCTCAAACTATTACATCCAGAGAGAATCTTTATTTTTGGTCTTTAGAAGTGAGGAAGAATAAAGGGAAATATATACATTCTAGAAAGACTGATTTAGTTTGCGGTCACACTGCTTTGAAAATTTTAAATTTGCTCTATTTTTTTTCTATTTGTAGCACTCAACAAAATTCGAAACCTGTTTCTCCCTCTCATATTGTCCTTTTAGTATGGCATCTTCGGTGCAGTAGTAATAATTCACATAAACAATAATTTTGTACACATAATGAGAAACTGAAACAATACTTGACAAAAGGCTAGATTTAATAAGAATTCTGTCCTTCCTGATACCAAAGATTACTGCAAAAGTTACCAAATTTAAAGGAAATTACTGTACAAGTGAAAGTTCGCATACAGTGTGTGTCTTCTTGTGATGGCAGACTAAAATGGCTGTAAAGAGAATGAACATAAGGAAACAATAGCACGTTTCACTGTAAATGTCAAGTGGTGTTATTCTGAAAAATGTCATAGTGATAATTAGATGAAAATGGCTCCAACTAGTATATATTATGTGGTCACTTTCAGTGTATCAATCAAGAGAAGTCAATTTTATCACTAGTTGCTGCAAGAGCCTCTAAATATCTTACAGAGTAAAAACTCTATTAAAGGAAATCTATTTAGTTATAAAATAGGCAAATATTAAAATCTGATATATAGAACATGGACTAAAATGCAGTTTCTTTTATATTAACTTTTAAATTAAAAAATACATTTGTACTTGGGAACTCAAGGCCAAAAGTCTTCTGGGTCAGTGACTTGAGCTCCCTATTATTGAAGGCAGACATTTTATATAAGCCTTTTCGTACATTTCTTTATCTTAGTCTTAGAAGGTGGTTGGATTTTTGTCCTTCATTACTCCTAATAAAAAGTTGTTCCAACATTTGACTGTACAGATGGTCAGAAATTACTAATTAGCAACATAAATTTATTCATGGTCACATTATACTTTTTTTCTTCTTTTGACATCTGTATCCTTTAGCTTTGATAGGTCTCCACTTGCTGGATGTTTCAGTGTCTAAACAAACAGTATTGATATTCCCTCTCCTCTTTCTTCTACCTAAGTAAGCCAAGGTCTTTTTTTTTAATTTGTTATAGAAGTTCTACATTTTTATTTTCATTTTAGCTGTCCCTTCCTATATCTGCTGGTAGATTTTATCTGTGCAATATCCCCAAAAGATTTCAGCTCAATCCTGTGCAATAACATTCTCATCTCTCCTGGAAATGCCTCATGCATTAAAATCTTAAATCTCATTTACCTTACCCTGGCTGCAGTCACATACTAGAGAGGTACATAGGCATCTTCAGGTGAGTAACACACCCAGCTTTTAATGGGCTGTCTTCAGCTCATCAGCTGAAAGCTTGTCGGTACTCAGGATAACTCTGCTTTTCCCAATTTGCAATGTTAACCCAGAGTTTCTGTGTTACAGTCTGACTGCTTCTTATTGGCTGTACTTTCCCTTGATATATAATCCATCAGTTTTCTGGGTTAACACACAGTTACCTTTAAACCTATGATGTCAGCAATATTAAGAAGGAGATAATAAAAAGCAAGCAAACAAAAAATCAATTGAACATGGCTTTTGAAAGTCAGGCATAACTTCCTAAAAATATGAGTACATGCAGAAGCTCTTTTATATTTACCCTTCTTGTCATACTGTGCCACATAAGAATTGTTGCTTCTCTAAAAAGATAAAATCCCTAAACATGATTCTAAAAAAAATGAGTTCCTAAAAGGGGACTAGTACATGTAAAATCTTATTTTAAATCTGGCTGACCTATCACAGATAGATAAAGGAGAAGATTTTTATTTAAAAAACAAAAAAAAGAAAGAAGGGGCATGGGAGGGGAGAGACAGAGTATGAAGACCAACAAAACAAGCAAGTATATACAATTTTAATATGATATGGGCTGATGAAGCTGCATAAAATTGAAACAGGAAAGTTGAAAAGCAGAGATTTACCTATCCATAGTCAAATCCCCAAATATTGGGACACTATGTTGGAAATATATACAGTCAGTCTGAGACTAGAATTTGAGCCTTGGAGGTTGTGGTGGTGCAGCCCGTCCCCCCCCC